>CAFBMM010000120.1_pt1 | contig 4593 bp, 4 predicted proteins | sample 7268711 | NCBI WGS metagenome assembly CAFBMM01 (sample SAMEA6814068, study PRJEB35770) | freshwater metagenome | biome: Freshwater; feature: Freshwater reservoir; material: water | place: Czech Republic | collected 2017-05-23 | depth 30m m | reverse complement strand
CTTGGCGTCGGGGGGTATCGTGTTAGCACTCACCACTTGTGAGTGCTAATCCCAACCACTAACCGCCCAGGAGGCGTCCGCATGAAACTGCAACCACTAGATGACCGCATTGTTGTTCGAGCTAACGAGGCCGAAGAGACCACCGTTAGTGGTCTAGTCATTCCCGATACCGCCAAAGAGAAGCCCCAGCAGGGTGAAGTTTTGGCTGTAGGGCCTGGCCGTCGCTCAGAGACTTCAGGCGATGTCGTTCCTATGGACATTGCGGTGGGCGACACAGTCGTCTACTCCAAGTACGGTGGCACCGAAATTGCCGTTGATGGCGAGGATCTTCTCATCCTCACCAGCCGTGACGTACTCGCCAAACTCAAGTAGGTCGTAGCGCTTTAGTCAAGAAGACTAAGGCGGCTTTAAAATCGAAAAACGCCCGAGACCTTTATGGTCTCGGGCGTTTCTCGTCAGCAACCCAGAAGTGGTAAAGGTGGGGGATTACCAACCGGGGTTGCAGTAGAGCAGTTTGTTAGGCGTTCCCGCAGGAATGTCGGTCAATGCGTTGGCGGTAGCTGCGTTGGTTAGTCCCGCGGTTACTTGCCCCGGAGTAGAACCAGGGAACTTGGCCAGATAGCGGGCCGCACAACCGGCTACGTGGGGTGAAGACATTGATGTTCCACTCATGGTCGCACTAGCAGTATTTGATGTGTAGTAGGCCGAAAGGATCGAACTACCTGGGGCCATGATGTCAACGCAAGTTCCCCAACTCGAAAACGACGAGCGGGCATCCGTAATGGTGGTTGATCCGACGGTGATGGCGTTCGTTGCTCGGGCCGGTGATTGATAGCAGGCATCAGAGTTGCTGTTTCCCGCCGAAACCGAAACCGAAATCCCGTCGGCGACCAGAGCTTCGATAGCCGAGTCCAAGAACGAACTAGCCCCGCCACCCAAACTGAAGTTTGCTACTGCGGACCTAGTGGTGTGGTGGGCGATTACCGAATCGGCCGCAGCCACAATGCCCGAAGTTGATCCTGACCCCGAACAACTCAACACTCGAACGGCATACAGCGTTACTCCGGGGGCCACGCCGTAGTCCTTGCCGCCCACTGTGCCCGCGGTGTGAGTGCCGTGACCATGGCAGTCCACCGAACTTGTGTGGCCGCTGATTTCGTCAAACTGAGGATCGCAAACCGCTCGGCCTTCGAATTGATTGTGCGAGCAGCGAATGCCGGTATCAAAGATGTAGGCATCAACGCCGGTTCCCGACGAGGTGAGGCAGTTGGTCTGGCCGGTGTTGACCCCCCACGGACCAATTTGATCAACGCGGTCAATTCCCCAGAGGTTTGTATTCCACGATGCCAAAGCTCGACACGTTTGTGCCGGTCCCGCAGGCGGAGTAGTAGTAGTAGTAGTGGGCGCAGTAGTGGGCGCAGTAGTGGTGGGCGGTGGGGTGGGAGTGGGCTTGGGTCCACAAGCTGCGGCAATAAAAGCCAAACTCGCGATAGCAATTACCCCTTTACGGCGACCTGCGCCTACCAACACCACACCAGTTACGGCGGCGATACCGGCGACTATGAGCAACCAGAGGGCAAGATTGTTAGACCCCGAGTTGCTAGAGGTTGAGTTCAAGTTGACGCCCTGGGCTTCAAGGGCAAAAATTGTGGGGTCGGCTTCTACCGCTACTACTCCGGGCTGAGTGACAAGCCAGTCGATTTGGCTGCTGCTCAGATCGGCAGAGAAACCGGGGAAAACTTTCTCGTATTCGTTGGTGATGTCGCCTCCCGCCACTGCGAGTTCGCCGGCGAGAGTATCGGCAGTGGCGTCAGTGGCTAAACGCACAATTACCGGAACATCGGTTTCTGTCGGAGTAGCGATCGGCGCAATATCGATGGGCGCTTCGACGACAGGTTCAACCCCGGGAACCGCGGGAGTCTCAATCGGAGGTATTTCTGCGGCGGGAGCCTCTATCGGAGCGGTCGTAGGTGGAGTCTCGGTCTCTGCGTCGGCGCTAGGAGCAACGAATGCCCCCACCAGCGATGCTCCCGCGAGGGCGAAAGCAGCTACCGCCCCCATGAGGCGACGGCGGCTAAGGGTCGACGTAGTGGAATTTCCGGACTGATTTTTGGCGCTTTGAGTCATCATGCTTTGGGTATCGGAAAGAATTCCGAAGTGTTTCGCTAAAAGCAATATTCATTCCCCGCCCGCCCCAGTAGCGATTTCGGCCTTATCTGGTATGGGCTATGGTTTGAGCCCCTCCGGGGGCTCTAGCGTGGTGTTTGGTGTAGCCCGGCTAACGACTGAGACGCTAATGGAGTATTCAACCGCAACTACGGCCGAGAAAGGTGTCAGTGCTCGGAGACAACTTCGCTCGTACTCTTACCCAAGTCCGTAACGGCGACGAGGCTGCGTTCGCGGCCCTTTACCGAGCTCACAACCCTGCTCTCGCGGGGTTTTTGCGTCGTCGATCAATCACCGCCGCCGAAGACTTGGCCTCCGAAACTTGGATTGGAGTAGCCCGCGGCCTTGAACGCTTCGAGGGCGAGGAATCTGATTTTCAGCGTTGGCTGTTTACTATTGCTCGGCGGCGTTTGGTTGATCACATCCGAAAAGTTAAACGTAGCCCCGAGACCACCGCTCTCGCGGTTGACCCATCGGGCGGGGGCGACCCGCTGGAGTCGGTACTTAGCGGAGAATTGGGCGCCGCGGCATTGATCGCGATCGAGCAGTTGCCCCCCGCCCAAGCCGAGGCCGTTCGGTTGCGCATTATTGGCGACCTCGACGTGGCGGCCACCGCTGCGGCCATGGGTCGCTCAGCCACTGCGGTCCGAATTTTATGTCACCGCGGACTCAAGGCTCTAGCCGAAATCATGGGTTCTGAGGGAAACAAACCGCACAATTCGGCGATAGGGGAAGTATGAATTGGATTTGGTCGCGCGCTAAGCACCGCGCCGCAAACGAAATCGATGAAGCGGCACTGCGGGGCGACGTCGCGGGAGCGTCCGCCGATCTCCGCCTAGTGGCCGAGGCCGCGGCTGAGTTGCGGGCGGCTCAAGCTGCCGTGGAGCCAGTCGACCCGCCTGCCGATCTAGTTCGTCAATTCCGAGCCGCATTAGCCCCAGTGGCCGCGAGTTCGGCCACTGCTCCAGAAAAACCTTTATCTTCTAAGCACCATTCGCCACTACGGCCAATTGTGGTGCTGGCTTCGGCCGCGGTAATTTTTGTGGGCGCCGGCGGCGCATTGGCGGCCACCGGTTCGCTACCCAACGCGCTACAGGCGCCGGTGTCTGACGTCGTGGGGGTAGTCGGTATTTCTATTCCTGATTCCAACGATTCGTTACCAACGGGCGAATTAGCTGATCCCGCACCCAGCGATCCCGCACCCAGCGATCCGAAGTCATCGGAAGGTAATTCTGGCCGTCCTTTGCGCGAAGACTCCGGTCTTGATCCTAAAGTCGAAGTCGAAGTAGCGGCTTTTCAAGACTGGTGTGTGAATCGGGGTAATAAGCTGTCAACCAAAATGAATTTGGCGACTATGAGTCAGGCGTGTACTGATCTAGTCGAGGTAGCCGACAACCCGGCGGCGATTACCGCGGTTTTGACTAATTTTAAAGCCGTTTGCGCTGAGGTTGAGAAGTTCATACCCAAGAAGTGGATGGGTGAGTTAATGGCAGTTAGTGACCCTCCGAAGCCCCGCGGTAAAAATTCAGATTTGGACAAAACTACCGCTACCACCCGACCTCCGAACCTCGGCGGTAACGGCGGTAACGGCGGTACCCGACCTCCGACGACCACCACCCGGGCCCGCACTACTGCTACCACTCAGGCCCGAACAACCGCTACCACTCGAGCTTCGACGACCACCACCCGGGCCCGCACAACCGCTACCACTCAGGCCCGCACAACCGCTACCACTCAGGCCCGCACAACCGCTACCACTCAGGCCCGAACAACCGCTACCACTCGAGCTTCGAATCTCGGCGGTAACGGCGGTAACGGCGGTAACGGCGGTAACGGCGGTAACGGCAATACCCGACCGCCGACCACCACCACCCGGGCCCGCGTGAACGAAGATCAGAGCCAAGCGGCTGAAAAAGCGGCCCGTGATTTGAAAGCCAAGCCTGAAGAAGAGTCTGACTAAGAATCGAGCCCCAGTTTATTGCGCGCGGTGGTTTTAGCCCAGCGGTAGTCGGCTTTTCCGTTAGGCCCGCGTGGTATTTCTTTCACTATCACTAAGTGGCGGGGAGTTTTGAAGCGGGCGAGATGTGAAGTGGCCTCGGCTACTGCGTCCAAGGTGACCGCGTTCTCTTCGTTCGCCGCGATTACTGCGGCCACACTCTCACCGAAGCGTTCGTCGGGCACTCCTACGACCAAGCAGTCGTTCACGCTCGCAATCATCTTTACTGCTTCTTCTACTTCTTCGGGGTAAATTTTTTCTCCCCCCGAATTTATGCAAACCGATCCTCGTCCGAGCAGGGTAATCGTTCCGTCTGTTTCTACGGTCGCCCAGTCGCCCGGAATCGAGTAACGCTGGCCATTAAATTCACGAAAAGTGCCAGCGGATTTTTCGGGGTCCTTGTAATAGCCGAGTGGAATATGACCACCGAG
>CAFBMM010000072.1_pt1 | contig 8042 bp, 9 predicted proteins | sample 7268711 | NCBI WGS metagenome assembly CAFBMM01 (sample SAMEA6814068, study PRJEB35770) | freshwater metagenome | biome: Freshwater; feature: Freshwater reservoir; material: water | place: Czech Republic | collected 2017-05-23 | depth 30m m | reverse complement strand
GAGCTTGCGAGTTTGCTCGGAGGTCGAGTAATCGCAGCGGCTTCGAGCGAAGAAAAACTCGCGGCCGCGGTGGCTCAAGGCGCCGAAGCAACTATCAATTACGAAACCGAGGACTTAAAAACCCGCATCAAAGAAATAACCGGCCGCGGGGCTGACATCGTGCTCGACCCGGTGGGGGGCGACTATTCAGAAGCTGCTCTGCGCGCCACTAGCTTTGGGGGTCGGTTTGTGGTTTTAGGGTTCGCGGCCGGAGCCATTCCTCGGATACCCTTAAACCTTGTCTTGCTAAAAGGGATGACCATCGTGGGGTTAGATATTTTCAGTTTTGCCCGCAACGACCCCGAGTCAGCGGCGCGCGACAACACCGAGCTCCACGAACTTTTTGCTACCGGCCAGATACACCCGGTCGTTTCCCAACGCTTCCCTCTTGACCAGACTATTGCCGCGCTACGAGTGGTGGCCGACCGGCAAGCAATTGGGAAAGTAATTGTTGAGCCTCAACTGTGATCATAGATCCAAAAGCAGTAACCGCAGCAGAACGAATACTGAATCTAGCCGCGTACCTGAAAGAAAAATTACCCAGCGGTGTTTCGATTGACGACATTACCGCCAACGTAAAGGGTTACGACCCTGAACAAAGTCGCGACCAGCAGGGGCGGTTAATTGGTGAAGGGCCAGAGTGGGAAGCTCTCCGGCGAAAAGTTAGGCGCGATCTAGAAGATTTAACTACCGAGTGGGGAATCGAATCTGAATACGATGAGTCGAATCGTTTGTATCGATTGCGCCCACCATTTTTTAATTTAGAGGAACGCCGAGAGTTGATTGCGGCTGCCAGCACAATCCGAATTGATGGCATTGACGGTGTAGCCGGCCAGATCGGCACGGGGGTAAACGACTTAGAGACCGACACGGTTGTTCAGGTGCATCCCCTAGTCGCAACTCTGCGAGACGCCATGGTTGACCACCAGAAAGTTGAGTTTCTTTACGAAGAGACTCTGCGCACCCTTGAGCCGTGGGCCTTAGGAAAGTGGCGTAACTCGTGGTACGTGGCCGGCTGGGAGCCCAAAAACGAGGCTTTTCGTCGGTATCGCCTTGACCGAATTAGTGGAACGATATCTAGGGTTGGGCCCGTCGAAGCATTTGTCGTGCAGGATTGGTTTGATTCGGAACTGGCTTTTGATCTCGACCCCAACTCGTGGGGTCACGACCCTCTATTGGTAGCCCGAGTAGAGGTTGACCAAGATTTTGGGCCGTCATTTATTAGCGAATTTCAAGGTGAAGTAACCAGTAAATCAGATGAAATATGGGAGGTTGAATTTAAAGTCCGGCATTATCAGTCGACCCTCGTTCGGCTTTTGGCGTTTCGCGAACACGCTCGCATTGTTTCTCCTCCCCCGCTGCAATCTTTGGTCCAGGATCATTTATTTGCGGTAATAGAGAAAACGATATGACCCGCCTTACGAAAGGCCAGCAATTTGAAGTACTGCGGATAGTCCTCGGAATGGTCGAAGAACAAGACTCGGTTTCATTATCTGAGTGCAGCACCGTAACTGGACTGGATAAAGAAACTTTACGAGACACTCTAGGCATCGCGTTATTTCTAGACTACCGCGCCAGTAGCGGTAATTTGATTAGTGAGTCCGATGTTTTTTTACTTGACGAAAACGAAATGATTTCAATAACAGCAGAAAAAAGCCATTGGCTGCGCGACTTGGCTGCGTCTCCCCCTGACCGCGATGCGGCCTTGCGCCTATTGATTGCTGGGCAAGCAGTGCAAGTAGTCGTTTCTAATCCAACCCCAGATCTCGACAGTGCCGTGGCCAAGTTGCGGGCTGAAGTGGCGATTGAGCTGCGCCTGCCGGCAGAGATTCCCCCTTCTTTGACGACTGTTCGCCAGGCTTTATCCCAAAAAGTGTCGATCAAAGTCCAATATCTTCACGATGATTCAGAAGCGGCAGTGGCTCGCGAGCTTTTACCCTTTCGGGTTTGGTCACGATGGGGTCATTGGTATTTAAGTGCGCGCGACATAAAAGAAAAAATTACTAAAACTTTTAGAGTCGACCGTATGGTTAGAACTGAGTTAGGTACCACTAAGGTTTTTCCTCCCCCTCAGTTAGAAATCCCTGAATCTTTCGATCTCAAAGATCGTTCGGTCAAAGTTCGGGTGGCGATAAACGAGGACGACCTTGGTTACTTGCCTGCTACTGCCCAATTGGGAGTAAAAACTGATCTGGGTGACGGGCGGGTGGAGTTAGACGTAGTCGTAAATGGTGACCAGCAAATCAATCACCTATTGCTGAGTCTTCCGGCTGAAGCAAAAGTACTTAGCCCTAATGGCTACGCGGAACTCCGCCGGGAACTGGTTGGCGATCTCTTGGTAAAACTTTCCTAGCCGAACGACTAAAAACTGACGTGCTCAGAAATGCGTCGGTTGTAGACCATGGTCAAGAGCGGCGAGGAAGCCAAAAAATCGGCACTTGAGCGATTGCAGGCCACAGGAATATTCCACACCACCGCAATGCGTAATAGCGCTCGTACGTCAGGGTCGTGGGGCTGGGGCTCAAGGGGGTCCCAAAAAAACAGCAGCACATCAACCAAACCGTCAACTATGCGAGCCCCAATCTGTTGATCACCGCCCAGCGGCCCCGAGCGCAAGCGCTCAACGGGGAGATCGAGATTTTCGGCCATCATCTTTCCGGTCGTTCCCGTTGCCAGCAGATCGTGAGTCGCCAACAACTCACGATGCTCTATGGCCCACTCCAGCAAATTGGCTTTCTCGTTGTCGTGAGCGACTAGAGCGATACGTTTGCGAGCTTGGACGGAGATTGCGGTTGAGGTCATGAGTCAAAGTATGGCTGAGTCAAGTAACAATCAGATGACCGACCACTAAAGAGCGGACCAAGATCAGGGAAAATTATGAATAGCACTTGGTGCGGGAATAAGCCGATAGATTCCTACCTAGCACTTATAGAGTGGTTTTTTATCCGTTTACGACAGGGTTGAATTAGTGACACAAAATCAGGGAAGCGACCCGCGCGACCGTATCGGTTTTACTTCCGAATTGGGCTGTTCAGTAGAACCTCACGGTGACACTTTGGTGGGTCGGGGTAAAATTGTCACTGAACTTTGTCTCCCTGGGCGCGACCTAGTGCGCCCATCGGTTCTTTTGACTTGGGCCGATATCGTTACTGGGTCACTTGCCAACCAACACACCCAACCTCAGGTTTGCATGACGGCAGATTTAAGCGTGCGTATGACCTCACCAGTTTCGTTGGGATCAGAGTTGATCGCCACCGGCCGGTTACTCAAAATCGGCCGCACCCTTATATTCACCGAGGCCACTTTTACTGTCGCCGGGAGTGACGAAGTAGTAGCCGAATCACTCGGAACATTTATCGCCTCACCTCGGCCACAAGATTTAGGTATTGCCCGCATTGACGATTTAGCCAAGGCGGGACCGTGGATGACCGGACCTTCGGCCCCAGTATCCGAACTACTTCAGAGTTACACCGTTGCCCCCGGAATAGTTGAAGCACCACGTACGCAACGCATCCTTAACTGGGCCGAGACGGTTCAAGGTGGTGCCGTTTCGGCCATTGCCGAAGACGCATTGCTATCTCTCGTCGACGCGCCCACGCCAAATGAATTGGAAGTGCGTTATCTCTCGGCTATTCGCGTTGGGCCCATGCGAGCCACTGCCCGACGGATGGGTTCGTGGGTACGCATTGAAGTAACCGACGTGGGCAACAACAACCGTTTAGCCGCCATAGCGATGGCGGGCGGAAAGTAAATACTCGTGGCCATCGAAATCGAAGCAGTAATTTTTGACTACGGCGGCGTATTCACCCCGTCACCGTTTTCTGCTGCCCACACTTACGCCGAGGCGCAAGGCGTTGCCCCCGAGAGGGTTCTCGCAATTGTCTTTGGCGATTACCAACGAGATACTGACCACCCATGGCATCAACTTGAGCGGGGGGAACTCGATTTAACCACGGCTTTAGAAAAAATTGGCGTTGAGGCTAAGCGCGAGGGAATTAAATTTGACGCCGCTGATTTATTTGGAGGAATGAGTGACGACGGCATCGATCGAACCGTAGTGGTTGATCATGTGCGGGGGCTTAGAGAGATGGGACTGCGCACCGCAATTCTCACCAACAACGTCGCGGAGTTTTCTTCCGTGTGGCGGGAAAGACTGCCGGTCGACGAGTTATTTGATTTAGTAGTGGATTCCTCCGAAGAAAAGATTCGTAAACCTAATCCTGAGATTTATCTCCGCACCCTTACCCGGTTAGGGGTGAGCACCCCAGGGGCAGCGATATTTCTTGACGATTTCGCCCCCAATGTAGATGCCGCACGCGAATTGGGCCTTCACGGAATACTCGTTGACCCCGATCCCCGCTCCGCGCTTGCGGCACTCAACGACCTTTTAGATTAAATCCGATAAAGACTTACGACTCGTTAACCTCGGCTTCAGGCGCACTTTCGGCTTCAGCAACGAGTTCTTCTTCGGCGGCAATCTCGTCGGCGTAACGCCAAGTTGATGGGTCGTTTAAGTCGGCGACCGGAGTGGGGTCAATGTCGGGAATCAACTCAATCCCCTGTCGCTTAGCCCGCTTAGCCGACTGCTTCTCTTGGCGGGCGCGCTCCTTTTGGAGTTTGGCGAATGTTGTGCGTTGACGTCCAGCCATGGTGTTCCTCCTTATCTAATTACTTACTTTCCTGTTTTCGAACGACCTTTATCACGACCGCGAGTTGATGCTGCGAGCTCTACTTTGCGCAAACGGATATTGCTCGGAGTGACCTCTACGCATTCATCAGCAGAAATGAACTCAAGCGCCTGCTCAAGAGACATCGGGCGAGGGGGTACCAAGCGAACTAAATCGTCAGAGCCCGCAGCCCGATGGTTAGTGAGTTTCTTTTCTTTATTGGGGTTTACGTCCATGTCGCCGGCCCGAGCATTTTCTCCGACAATCATTCCTTCGTAAACTTCCACTCCGGGACCAACTAGCAATTGACCTCGTTCTTGCAAATTCATAATGGCATAAGCGCTGGTAAAGCCTCGGCGGTCAGAAACCATGCTCCCGGTGGGACGAGCTCGTAGGTCGCCATGCCACGGTTCGTAGCCTTCAAATACATGGTGGAGTTGTCCGGAACCTCGGGTTTCGGTAAGAAATTCGGTACGAAAACCAACCAGACCACGAGCGGCTACGAGATACTCCATGCGCACCCAGCCCGTGCCGTGATTAATCATTTGTTCAAGGCGACCTTTGCGGAGCGCTAAAAGTTGAGTGACCACACCCAAGAACTCCTCGGGGACATCAATAGCGACTCGCTCAACCGGCTCATGAATCTTGCCATCAATTTCACGGGTTACTACTTCAGGCTTGCCAACTGAAAGTTCGAAACCTTCACGCCGCATCATTTCTACTAGTACTGCTAATTGAAGTTCGCCTCGACCCTGAACTTCCCACGCATCGGGGCGTTCGGTGGGCAAAACTCGCAAAGAAACGTTACCGACTAATTCACTCATCAGACGGTTTTGCACTTGCCGAGCGGTAAGTTTTGATCCGTCAACGCCAGCCAAAGGCGACGTGTTAATACCGATCGTCATCGAAAGGCTGGGAGCATCAACGTTAATTACCGGCAACGGGCGCGGGTCATCGGGGTCAGCCAAAGTTTCACCAATAGTTACATCGGCTAATCCAGCAATCGCGGCGATCTCGCCTGGTCCGACTTCGTCGGCGTCAACGCGATCAAGCCCTTCGGTTATATAAAGCTCTGTGATGCGAACGGTTTCTATGGTTCCGTCAGCTCGACACCAAGCGACCGGCTTACCGCGTTGCAAAGTGCCGTGACGCACGCGGCATAAAGCGATGCGGCCTACGTAGGGTGACGCATCAAGGTTAGTCACGAGTGCTTGAAGTGGATGCTGAGGGTCATAAACCGGGGAAGGAATGCGATCAAGAATTACCTCGAATAGAGGCTTGAGCCCATCACTCGACGCGCCTTCGGAAAGCGTGAGAGCGGGGTCAGAAGGATCTAGTGAAGCAACCCCCGAACGAGCGTTGGAATAGACGATAGGAAAATCAATCTGGTGCTCATCGGCGTCGAGATCAAGAAAAAGCTCTTCAACTTCACTAACCACTTCGGCAACTCGAGCGTCAGGGCGGTCGACCTTGTTGACTACCAAAATAACGGGTAGGCGAGACTCGAGCGCCTTACGAAGAACAAAACGAGTTTGCGGCAGTGGGCCTTCGCTGGAGTCGACCAAAAGAACTACCCCATCGACCATGGTTAGCCCTCGTTCAACTTCGCCACCAAAATCTGCGTGGCCCGGGGTGTCGATGATGTTGATTTTTACGTCTCCGTACACCACGGCGGTATTTTTGGCCAAAATCGTGATGCCTTTTTCGCGTTCTAAATCCATTGAGTCCATGACTCGTTCGGCTACTTCTTGGTGCGCGTCCCAAGTACCGGTTTGGCGCAACATGGCGTCGACCAAAGTAGTTTTACCGTGGTCGACGTGAGCAATAATGGCAACGTTGCGAAGATCAGAACGGGTTTCCACTTAATACCTTTCGAGGTCTCTGGCCGGGCAAGCCGGGCGACATTCAGGCCAGAACATCGGGCCAGAGAATGAGTTAAGAGATTAGTCTAGCGCACTCTGAGGGCTAAAACGATACCCGCGTTACGAGCCCGATAACCTCTAGACCAATGGCCGTAGACATCATCGACCACCGACTCATCGGCGCTCTTCACGTTTGCGCTATGCGCCGCGACGGGTTTGACCAAGATCCCACCGCCAGCGGCGTGGTTTGGCAGACCAGCACCCTCGATGCGGTTATGGATGGCCGCTACGACGGCGATATAACCGTGGGCGAGCTGCTCGCCCACGGCAATTTCGGAATAGGAACCCTGCAGCATCTTGACGGAGAAATGCTTATCCTCGACGGTGAATGTTGGAATATCAATTCGGGGGGAGAAGTTTTAAGAGTTGACGCCGATACCCTTACCCCTTTTGCCGTCGTTTGCGATTTTTCTCCGACGCACCAAATTCAACTAACGGGACCGCTCGACTTAAAAAGCCTGAACGGCGCTCTTGACCGGCTAAGTCCGGCCACCGATATCGTTTCGGCCGTAAGGGTCGACGGTGAATTTGGTGAGTTGCGATTACGCAGCGTGGCTGCGCAAACACCGCCCTACCCTCCTTTACTCGAGGTGACCGCCCACCAAACCGAATGGAATCTATCTACGGCTACCGGGACCCTCTTGGGGTTTAGATTTCCGGATAATACGGCCGGACTAGAAGTCCCGGGGTACCACTTGCACTTCATTTCTGATGACCACCAACACGGGGGACACGTTTTGGCCGCCACGCTAATAAAAGGAAGTGCGACAATAGACACCATGAGTGAAATGCACGTAGAACTCCCCGAAGGGATAGAGATTGGCCAGCCCGGCACCGGCACTGATCGCGAGGCGATACGCCGAGTGGAGGGCGGCTAAACGAAAATATTTAAGAACTAGAAAAACTTGGCCGGTTCACCGGTGCGTTCAGGGCCACAAGAACCCCGAACCCACCGGATCTACCGAATGCTTTAGTTCAGATGATCTTTACGTCGCGAGCCTCTTCGCCTTTACGGCCGGGGCCTACTTCGAACTCGACGCGCTGACCCTCTTCGAGGGATTTGTAGCCGGTTCCTTCGATCGCAGAAAAGTGAACGAAAACATCGTCAGCCCCTTCACGGGAGATGAATCCGAAACCTTTTTCGGCGTTGAACCACTTAACGGTGCCCTGCGGCATGGTATTGCTCCTTTATTTTAGTATTTCTTAGTTATTTACTATTTCTATTGCTTTCCCTCGAAGCCACCTACGGGTGTAGGCGCATCGTGGATCGGTAACTCGCTATTAATTGCTCGCGCGAGCATAAACGGAGCGCGCGAGAAAATGCGAGTCTGAGAAGGTGAGCCGAGGCTAAAACTCCAACTTGTGGAGTGGGTGGTGCAGAAATTCACTTGTAGATATTCTCCGGTACTAAAGG
>CAFBMM010000055.1_pt1 | contig 10031 bp, 10 predicted proteins | sample 7268711 | NCBI WGS metagenome assembly CAFBMM01 (sample SAMEA6814068, study PRJEB35770) | freshwater metagenome | biome: Freshwater; feature: Freshwater reservoir; material: water | place: Czech Republic | collected 2017-05-23 | depth 30m m | reverse complement strand
TCGCTCGCCGGTCAAACTGCACCACTCGCGGATCACTAACACACTGAGCAAGATCTTTATCAGGAGTACAGATCACGATCTCGTCTACTCGTTCGTCGGCCAATGCCACCGCTACGGCCGAGGCCAACATATCGTCAGCCTCAAGGTCGAGGCCCCGCCAAATCTCAACTCCAAGAGCCGAAAGAGATTCTTCCAGCAACGGGAATTGGGCCCACAAGACTGGATCCATGTCGTCTCCAGTTTTATAACCGTCCCAGAGTTGATTGCGAAAAGATTCGACCAAAGAATCGGTAGCAACGCCGATGTGGGTCACCCCTTCTTCAAGCAAACCGATCACCGAACGAACTACTCCTCGTACCGCACCAATGTCGACCCCTTCTTCGTCGAGGTGGTCGGGAAGGGCAAAGTAGTGACGAAATAATTCGTAAGTACCGTCGACTAAATGAACTTTCACAAAAATCAGGCCCCCCGACGCAAACGACCACGCAGTGTAAGCAACGCCAAACTAAACGAAACGATCATCACTCCCGCGATCGATGCTATTCCGGGCAACAGCATCGATGTATCCCAGCCAGTAATCACTGATCGCATTCCCTCGAGGAGATAAGTAACTGGGTTGAGTTTGGCCACCGTGGCCAACCAGCCCGAGAGCGACTCTTCGGGAAGAAATGAGGTCGTCATAAAAGCAAACGGGAAAAACAAAATGAAACTGGCGTTTACCGCCGCGGGGTTTCCGGTCTTGAGAGCAATGGCGTACGGAAACCCGGTAAAGGCTAGCCCCCAAAATGCCCCCATTAGTAGAAATACAAATATCCCGAGTACTCCAGTTTCGAATCGCACGCCCAACAAGTAGCCCAGCCCGATAACGGGTACTTCTACCGCAAATACCAACACAAAATCGGCCACCATTAAGCCCAAAAGTAGTGTCGCCCGTTTAATTGGAGTCATTAGCAGTCGGTCGAGATAACCGTCTTGAATATCGAGTACGAGCGCACTGGCGCGCGATAGCCCGGTTACGGCAAATATGATCGCCACTGGTAACTGAAAAGCTCGGTAGTCGCTTACCCCGCTGGCCTTGGCGACATTTTCTAAAGCGCCGACGTTGATGAAATAGAAAAATACGGGAATAAATAACGCGGGAGCCAATACTTCGGGCTCACGCGGAATAGACCGCAGGGCTCGACCGGCCACTGACAACAAGTCGTGGAAAAATCCCGCCGCCTTAGGTTCGACTATTGAGGCAGTCATTCGTCTTCTCCGGGGCGCAAGCGCCCGCCGGTCAATTCAAGAAATACGTCATCGAGAGTGGGGGTTCGCATAGCAAGATTGGCCACCGTTATTCCGGCGTCTTGTAAGGCTAGGGCTACTGGGCTTAGCAGTTTTGAAGCGTTGGGAGTCACCACCATCACGTCGTCGCTGTGGCGTTCGACGCGCTCGACTCCGGGCAGGTTTCTTAACGCCGCCACCGCATCGTCTTCTTGGCCTGGGGTTTGCGCCACTATCACGTCAGACCCATATCGCCGCTTCAATGTATCGGGAGAATCCTCGGCCACAATGCGACCACTAGAGATAATCCCCACTCGATCCGAAAGGACATCAGCTTCTTCTAGGTATTGAGTGGTAAGAAAAATCGTCATCCCCTCGTCGTTCAGGCGCCGCACTTCTTCCCAAATTCGGTTCCGGCTAACCGGGTCTAGGCCAGTGGTTGGTTCATCAAGGAATAAAACTTTAGGGGTATGGATCAAAGAGGCTGCTAAATCGAGCCGGCGCTTCATGCCGCCAGAATAAGTTTTAATGCGATCGTCTAGTGCTTCGCCTAAGTCGATAAGCGTGGCTAGAGTCTCGATTCTTTCACTCGTGGCTGCTCGTGACAATCCGTACAGCCGCCCCTGCAGTAAAAGAATCTCCCGTCCAGATTGCATTGGGTCAAGAGCCGCGGACTGCAAAGCGGCTCCGATGCGCAAGCGAACGGCCCCCGGATTACGCACTACGTCGTAGTCGGCCACCATGGCCATACCCGAACTGGGTGCTAGCAGGGTGCACAGCATGCGCACCATGGTCGACTTTCCGGCGCCGTTAGGACCGAGAAATCCGTAGATTTCGCCGGTGGCGACTTCAAGATCAACGTCAATCACCGCGTGATTGTCGTCAAAATCTCGACCGAGACCTTGGGTGATAATTGCTGGATTACTCACGAGCGGCGAGCCTATCGTCACGAGGAATAACTTCTTGATTGTCGTGGGTGCGCAAACCTAGATCAAACCAGACCACTGCGGCCCAAACTGCCGTAGCCCCAGCAATATGAAAACCGACGAGCAGCTCGGGTATTCCACGGAAATATTGAACGTAGCCAATAGTCCCTTGCATTAGCACCACTACTGCTACCGCCAATAACCGTATCTTGATAGATCTAGAGGCTCCCAACTTAAATACAAGTACCGCCAAGGTGATAATGACGAGAATTAAAACGATGACGCTGGATCCATGAATACGAGCCACAGTTTCAAGATTGAAATTAAACCTCCGAGCCGAACGGTCTCCACCGTGAGGGCCCGTAGCGGTTACTACGGTTCCGGCCACAAAAACTACTGCTGCGCTCGCCAGCATCACTAGATCAGCGATTTGGATTGGCCGACTAACTCGCCACCGACATTGGCCTTCGGGCTCTCCTGAACGCCGGAGTAAAACCAAAGCGTTAGCTAACAAAACCAACGAAACTAAAAAATGGGCCATGACGAATGGGGGTTGAAGTTCGTAGAGCACAGTCAGTCCACCGAGTACAGCTTGCGCTATCACCCCACCCACTAAACCTAAGGAAAGATAAATCAAATCTCGTCGCCGAGGATTACGGAAAATCGACCCCAGTACCGCCACAATTACGGCCAAGGAAACCAACCCAGTAAAGACTCGATTTAAAAACTCGATCATGGCGTGGGCGTCACTCGATGAACGGGGAGTGAGGCGGCCCGGAGAACAATTGGGCCAATCGGGACACCCCAGGCCCGAACCACTGAGCCGTACCGCCCCTCCGGTGATGATGATGATGGCTAAAAAAATAGTGGCGGCTAAAGCAATCCGCTGGAAGGCTTTGGGGCTAATGAAACTCACGCAGGTAGCGTAGGTGCTTAGACGCCTTCTTCAGCAAACGCATCCTCCGCCACCGCTCAAGACGCGGTAATTTGAGCCCATGGCCTCATCTCCCCCTAGCGACTTGCCCCTTCATTACGACGAATTCTCTTTATTCGCTGAAAATGCCCAAGAGTACGGAATCGAGTGGCAAGGTTCTCCTGTGGTTCGCCGCGAAGCGATCCCCGTAGACCAAGACGGGCGTCGAGTAAGCGCTCTGATTTGGGGAAATACCGATCCCGAAATCGTTTTTATCCACGGGGGCGCACAAAATGCCCACACATGGGACACCGTCGCTTTAGCGCTAGATCGACCCATGGTTGCCCTAGACCTCCCTGGTCACGGTCACTCTGACCACCGCCTCGGCGATCCATTCTCCCCCAACGAAAACGCCGAGGACATAGCGGTAGCGATACGCGAACTCGCTCCTCAAGCACAATTGATCGTCGGTATGTCGCTCGGAGGATTGACCGCTTTGGCGTTGAGTCGTGTAGCGCCCGAAGTGGTGCGATCGCTTTTATTAGTTGACGTAACTCCAGGAGTAGATCGGGACAAAGCCGCTCCCATCGCGGCGTTTATTGCCGGACCCGAGTCTTTCTCCTCGTTTGACGAAATTTTGGCTCGCACGATCGAGTTCAACCCCACCCGCTCCGAGAGTTCTCTGCGTCGAGGGGTTCTTCATAACGCAGTGGAGCGTGACGGGGAGTGGGTTTGGCGCTACCAGCGCCCACGGTTGATCGAGGCGGCGGTTTCTCTTGACTCGACTCAAGCCGGATCGACTATAGATTTCTCAAATCTCTGGGACGACTTAGGCGCGCTCAGGGTTCCTCTCACCTTGGCTCGGGGGTTAGCGGCGGGAAGTGTAGTTGATGATAGTGACCAGAACGAGGTTCTACTTCGACAGCCGGAAGCGCGGATTGAGCTTTTCCCCGATGCAGGTCACAGTATCCAAGGCGACCAGCCGATCGAATTGGCCGCGCTCATAGACTCTCTGCTCGAGTAATTCGCCGCCCCCCACGCTCACGGAGTGAGCACCGCCGTAGTCACTGTCGCCTCGCTTACCGCCTCAGGAGAATACGGCATGGCGACTAAGCCACCCTTCACCCAAATGTCTTGCTGGTCGGAAAAATGCTCACGAGTGGGATCGCCCGAAACGCCAAAAGGTACCACCCACCGAGAGTTATCCCAATTGGCGACATCAAAAATGTAACGAGCAACCGAAGTGCTCGTTACCGCAAAACCGTAACCAGCGGGGTGGGACGCGCTCATGACCGTGTCCCATTCGCCGCCCACGCCGACAACCGGCGGGTCCAGCTCAGGCCGATTCAGCGGATGGCGAGCACGACACTGATGCAAACTTCCCCACCTCCACTCATCAGTATTCGGTCCCAGGGCACTACGCAGATACTCGACTGCTTGGCTAAAACAATCTCGCAAAAGATCCGGCCATGACTCTCCCGAAAATAACAACGATTCATCGTTACCGGCGAGAAGGCCGGTAGATAGAGACCAGATTCTCAATGAAACTGGCTGAAAAGACCCTCGGGGCTCTTCAAAATACGGCCGGCGAAGAGGGTCGAAAATTTCTTGGTTGGCTAGGCGTTGGCTCACGAAATCTCGCGTCACCAAATAAAGACTGGCCGCAATGGAGTCGGGATCCATTGAATAATCCCAGGAATTTAGGATTTCCGATAATACCCGGTATTCATCGTCAGGATTATCTCGCGCGGTCGCAGCCAAAATTGCCGGCACCCATATTTTGGCGGCCAGCGAGACTCGGTCAGTCAACACCGACTCCATATCGGCCACGGTGGCTCTTTGTATGTCGTCAAGCCGATCGTGCAGTCGCTGAGCGCGATCGGGACCGGAGTAATCAAAACCCAAAAAATGAGGATAGTCGGGTCCAGCGATTTTCTGATTCGCGGTAACGATTAAACCGCTTTCAGGGTTAAGTGCGTGGGGCATTTCGTCAAAAGCGATCTCTCCCTGCCATTCGTACTCTAAATTATTCGCCGGTACTGGCCCCCACGAGTTAGCTCGATTTCGTACCGGTATTTTTCCGACTGTGCGATAAGAAATATCGCCACTCACATCCGCGGAAACAAGATTATTTACTGGATCGACCCAGTTGCGCATTACGTCGTCAAGTTCGCTCACACTTTGTGCCCGCAGCATCGGCGCTAATACCTCTAGCCCCGAACTAGCGTCGACTAAAGCGGTAGACCGTAAAGCCAGACTTGGCCCTATGAGTGGGTCACCAAATACAACTACTCCCCTTGGGGTTTCGTAGCATTCGATACTTACCGGCGACTCCCCTTTAACTTCGATAACTTCAGTACGCGATGACGTAAGCGGCATATCTTCAACGTATAGATCTTGATAATCGCCGTTGGCGTTCGTAATCGCCCACGCCACTCGCTGTGAATGACCAAAGTGCGGAAACCCGGGTACACCAACAAACGAAAGACCGATAGCGTCGAACTCTGGGCACGTTAGATGGCATTGGTAGTAAACACTCGGAGTCTCTAAGGCTCGATGCGGGTCGCCCGCTATGAGCGGAAGCCCCGATTCTGTGCGAGAGCCGTGCAGAGCCCACGCGTTGCTCCCCGTAGCGGCTTGAGCTAGATGAGCCATTGCCGCCAACACTTCGTTCAATGGCTGCTGGTCAGGGTTAGGGTCAAGCCGAGCAAATTCTGGAGGCGAGACGATAAGGGGGATATCTCGCAAATCGGCACCCTGGAGATGAGCTACCAATTCAGAGCCTAGAACTGCGGCTAATCGGCCTCGCCATAATTTCTTTTGCCAATTAGCGAATACGACGTGGCGAACCAAAAACACTGCACAACAATCTTCGGGCGACCAAGGGTCGGGAGTCGTTTTGGTCAACGCTAAGTCGGGCGGAAGATCTCGGCGCAAATTCAAATAAGCGTTAATCCCAGCACTAAACGAGGTAAGCACCTCTTTAGCCTCAGACGAAAGAGCAGAGTACTCGTTCTGAGCAGTCAGTCTTAATGAGCAGCGGCGAGCGAAGCGATCGAAATCCAATGCCTCGGCCCCCGCAAGTTGAGCCCACTGACCGTAGGCTCGACGGCGATCAAACTCCAATTGTCCTAAGCGGTCTTCGGCTTGAGCGAAACCTTGACCAAAAAATGCATCACTCGAACTATTCGCCGCTATGTGCGGTATCCCCCACTGATCGCGTCGAATTACTACTTCGCTTTCGAGTCCCGTTACCTGCACACCATTGACGCTACCGCTATCAGGACCTACGGGCTGGATGAAATATCAATCGGACTAAACGCTAAGTGCCGCTACAACCTCAGAAATAGGGGCGTGGTCGGCGGTGTGGGCATCGATGTGTTCATAGAGCACCGTATCGTTTGGTCCGATGACGAAAGTTGCGCCGAGTTGGTTCGTGCGCTTACCCGGTTTGCTGACTCGGTAGCCCGCTCGATGGGCTCGAAGTCCCCCCTTGAAGCTCTTGGGATTGAACAACAATCGAAAAGGATTAACTCTCGGAAGACCTACGCTCTGGGCTGCTTTGGCGTCATCATCCACTAACACCGGAAACGAGATGTGGTCTTTAGCGACAAAGTCCGCCGCGTATCTCTGATCTCCCGTCCCGATCGCGATTACTTCTCCCCCTAGCCCGGTAATCTCGTCGTAATTCTCACGCAACTGCGCGGCGTGCTCTCGGCAAAGCAGTCAACCAAAATGGCGTAAAAAAACTACAATCACGGGTTTTTCAATCCAGTAATCCCCTAGTCTATGAGGATTGCCAGAAGGGTCGTTAAGAGATATTGCCCCCAACTGAGTGGCGTCGATTAAAGGCTTGCCCATAGGACCCAATATAGCGGCTGGGGTGGGTGGCATACTGGACTTATGTCGACCTTTACTCGCATGGACGAATCAACCCCTGAACAGTGGGCGGTTATTGGGGAAGAAACGATGAGCAATCAATCACGCGTGGCGGAGTCGGTTCTGTCTATGTTGCAATCACTAGAAACCATCACCGACGGTTTTGCCGTCAATCAATTAGTTCATAGTCTACAAACCGCTACTCGGGCTGAACGAGATGGTGCCGACGACGAAATGATTATTGCTTCTTTATGCCATGACATCGGAAAATCTATAAGCGTTCCTAACCACCCTATGATTGCGGCCGAGATACTTAGACCTTACGTACGACCAGAAATATATTTCGTAATTAAGGCTCATCAAGACTTCCAGGGGCGCCATTACTACTCTCATTTCGGCGGTGACCCCAATGCTCGAGATCAATATCAAGATGAGCCGTGGTTTGCCCTTGCGGCCCAGTTTGCCGACGACTGGGACCAAGTGGCCTTCGACCCCGATTACGACACCTTGCCCCTTGAGCATTTTGAGCCGAGAGTGCGAACGTTATTCGCCTCGGCACGGTTTGCGTTGCCGGAATAAACGTCCTCGCCTCGCAAACCGGCTTGCGGTAACAGAGTCGGGCGAGGAACCCTGCTTTTTTGCCTTCGGCGGGTACGCTCTTAGAGCATGTGGTGGAACCGATCCGACGGAACCTTAGCCCGAGGGCTGCCGCGCACTCGTCGCATCATGCCTTACATGATGAGGGGCCGCACCGAATCGGCTACTTCGATGATTATGGAAATGGATCTCGCTCACTCCGACGCCTTTATTCGCAAATGGAACCAAGCCAACCCCGGTCTCCGAATAGACATTTTTCACCTCGCGGTATGGGGATTGAGAGAAACCTTCACTCGCGTGCCATCGATAAATCGATTTGTAGCCGGTGGGCGAATTTACGACCGTAAAGGCATCTGGTTTTCTTACGCGGTGAAGCAGAAACTCGAAACTGGGTCGCCCCTATTTGTCGTGAAGCGTCGATTTGATACCGATGGATCTTTTGGGGAAATGGTTGAGGGAATGGCCAAAACTCAAGCGGCCTACAAAGACGGGAGCCGTCCTCACGTTGAACGCGAACTGGGATTGCTCTTTATTTTCCCCGGGTTCATCCGTCGGTTGCTAATGGCGGGAGTGCGCGGACTAGATCGAGTCGGGATGCTCCCCCGTTCTTATATAGAAAATGATCCAATGTACTGCTCGGCCTTTTTTGCCAATCTCGCGAGCTTAGGGCTACCGGCCATAACTCATCATCTCTACGAATACGGAACTTGTGGAGCATTTTGCGTTGTCGGCCGCCCTACCACTGCCGCGGGTAGTCCCACTAGTGGCCCCGACCGACGCCGGGCAATGGAAGTGTCTTTTACTTTCGACGAGCGCGCCGACGACGGATTAGCCGCCTGTTACGCTTTACGCCGCTTCAAACAGATCATTGAAGACCCGGAGGGGTCGGGGCTGACGGTGACAACGATTCCCGGCGGAGTACTAAACGGTGACTCTTCTGAAGTTGAAGCGGCCAATCTCGCTCGCGCCGACTTGCCCGAACAAATAAACGAGCCTTCTTAACTAACGATAGATAAATGAGCTATTTCTCCGAGCGTCTTGACGCTTTCCCTCGCATAGCCCCCTACCGTATGGCTAAAGATGCGGGCTACTGGCCTTACTACAAGACCGTACAGAGCGCGTCAGAACCGCGGATCAAGATAGCGGGCAAAGAGGCCATTAACTTTGGCTCCAACAACTACCTCAGTCTTTCGTATCATCCCGAGGTGGTCGAGGCCACTATTGCCGCCACGAGAAAATTTGGGTCGGGGGTAACTGGGAGTCGTTTGCTCAACGGGACTCTAGACCTCCACAAAGAACTTGAGTCTGAGCTCGCAGACTTTTACGGGACTGAATCAGCCCTCGTTTTTTCCACCGGTTACGTTTCCAACTTAAGTGCGATTGCGGGGTTTTTGGGTAAAAAAGACTACGCCGTGGCCGACAAGGAAATCCACAACTCCCTTTTGACCGGAATTCAACTTTCGGGCTCAGTCATGAAACGATTTCGTCACAACGACATTGAGCACCTAGAAAAAATCCTCACCTCTCTCCCTGAGCAAGCCGGTAAAGGAGTGGTGGTGGACGGGGTTTATTCTATGAGTGGAGACACTGCCCCGCTCGCAGAGATGGCAAAGTTGTGTCGGTCAATCCCTAATACTTTCCTGCTCGACGATGAAGCCCACGGACTGGGTGTTCTCGGCGAGCGGGGCCTAGGGGCAGCTGAGCATTACGGCGTTCTTGACGAAATCGATTTATTCACCATTACTTTCTCTAAAACTCTCGGGTCTTGTGGTGGAGCACTAATGGGTCCGGCAGATGCGATAGAACTTTTGACTCTCACTTCCGACACTTTGATTTTCACCGCATCGAATACCCCGGGGTCGGTGGCAGCCGCGCTGGCCGCGTTACGAATTCTCGTAGCGGAACCCGAACGACCCGCTCAGTTGCGCGCCAATGTTTCTCAATTTGTCTCTATGCTTCACGAGCGAAATGTGCCAACTAGCCCAGTAGAGAGCGCCATCATCACTATTCCGCTGGAGCGTTTCGACGAAGTATCGACGGTTTTGTTAGCGGGCGACCTCCTTGACCGCGGAGTTTTCGTCAACCCGGTCTTACCCCCAGCCGTGACTAAAGATGCTGGACTTATTCGTCTCAGTTTGATGGTTGACCATGGGCCCGAAATACTCGAAGAAGCCGCCGATATTATGGCCAAAGTCTTGTTAGATCATGAGCAGATTCTTAGTTGAGTTGCGCCACTAAATAATCCTCCCGATCGCAACCCGCTAGCATGCCAGAAAAGCGAAAGGCAGTTATGGCTAGCACAAAAAGCGCGCTAAAAAAATCGGCCGAGACGCTGCAAAATCATCAGGCTCCTTCATGGTGGCGAGCAGCCAAACTGGGGATTTTTATCCATTGGACTCCGGCATCAATACCCGCTTTTGCGCCTACGGGCCGCGACATGGTCGTGGGTG
>CAFBMM010000012.1_pt1 | contig 22370 bp, 20 predicted proteins | sample 7268711 | NCBI WGS metagenome assembly CAFBMM01 (sample SAMEA6814068, study PRJEB35770) | freshwater metagenome | biome: Freshwater; feature: Freshwater reservoir; material: water | place: Czech Republic | collected 2017-05-23 | depth 30m m | reverse complement strand
GGTTACGCAGTGCAAACCCACCGCCACACGGGTCCCGTGTGGGGCTACACGGTTGCAGGGGCGTGGAAGTACCGAGAGTATGACTACATCAATCGAGCCGGTTCATTTCTCTACGAACCTGCGGGGTCAGTCCACACTTTAGAATGCGTAGAAGACGAAACTATGGTCTGGTTTCATATGTACGGCGCCAACTTAAATCTTGACTCCGACGGAAATGTCGAGAGTGTTACTGATGGCGCCGGTACGCTGGCGGCCTACTACATGCTTTGCGAAGCTGCTGGTCTGCCTCGACCTAATGTGCTGACCGAGTAATTCGCTTACGAGAGTACTACCAGCGTTTTTCGTAGCGGTTGCGCAGCAATATAGCGGCAATGTTGGCTACGAAAGTCAGCCCGATCAATACACAGATAGCCGCGGAGGTGAGTTCAACGTTGAACTCACTTTGAGCCTCGGTGGCCCATTGGTAAATCACTTGGGGCAAAGCGGTGTAGGTGGTGGTGAATTTGCCGAGCGTACCGGTATCACCGGTAGTAAAAAAAGTTCCGTAGAACGCACCAACCAATATGAGGGGAGCGGTTTCGCCAATGGCACGCGACAAAGAAAGTACAGTCCCAGTAAGGATTCCGGGCAAAGCGTTGGGGAGAACAAGTTTTTTTGTCACTTCCCACTTGGTGGCGCCCACTCCGTAGGCTCCTTCGCGTAGTGAAGCGGGGACTGCCCGCAGTGCTTCCGATGAAGTAATGACGACAATGGGAAGCACTAAAACTGACAAAGTGAGACCACCGGAAATGATGGTGCGCCCACCGGTTATTCCTGTTCCCCCGGCCATATCGGTTCCAAGTAATTTAACGAATACGGCTAACCCGAGTAGCCCGTAAACCACTGAAGGAACTCCGGCTAAGTTGCGAATATTTAAGCGCACCAGAGTCATGAATTTGTTGTCCGGTGCGTACTCTTCGAGGTAAACCGCAGTGGTGATACCGAGCGGAAAAGCCACTAGCACCACGATGACTGCTAGAGCCGCCGAACCGAATAAGGCTTGAGCGATACCGGCCTGTTCGGGAATACGGGAGAGATTAGAAGTGAAAAACCCAAATCCCCGTTCTTGGAATACTCCTACTCCATCAGAAAATACCGTTGCGAGCAAAAGAATCACGAAGCCAAGCGAGGTGAGCAGACTGAGAATTAAAGCGATTTCGAAAATTATATTGGCGGGGTCAACTTTTCTCCCCCGCAGTGCTCGTTGGGTGGTAATGCGCTGTGAGATAGCGATGTCAGGAGTCGACATTAGTAGCGCTCCCTGATTCGACGCACGAAAGATTCTCCCACGACGTTAAGAAGGAAAGTAACAATAAAAAGTAAAAGCCCGAGAAAGAAAAGCGAGTTGTAGGCACTGCTCGCCGCGGTACCCGCACCACCCGCCACCTGGTCGGTGCCCGAAGCCAAAGTCGCGATACCAGAAGTAACGGTCATTCCGACATCTAGCGGGTTGGTAGTAAAGTTGGCCTCCCCGTAAGCACCGGCAGCCAGCGTCACGATCATCGTTTCGCCGATGGCTCGTGATATTCCTAGGATCATCGCGGCCACAAGACCCGATATCGCGGCCGGAAAAATAATTCTTGTGACGGTGGTTAACTTTCGTGCTCCTAGACCGTAAGACGCCTCTCGTAGCGACAAGGGGACGGCTCGCAAAGCATCTTCGGAAACTGACGCCACTAGTGGAGTAACTAGAAGTCCTACCCCGATCCCCGCCGCGGCCAAACTAAACGCCGACGCGTCAGAAAATAGTTTTTGCACTATTTCGGGTCCGATCCAGGCAATGGCAAAAAACCCCAAGACGATACTGGGTATCCCGGCCATTACTTCCAAGAAAGGTTTGACTATTCGTCGCACCCGAGGACTGGCGTATTCGGATAAATAAATTGCTGCTCCTAATCCAAGCGGGGTGGCAATGATCATGGCGATGGCAGTAACTAATAACGAACCGACAAAAAGAGTGGCAATGTCAAAGTCTCCGATTCGTGGTGCCCACTGATCGAAGTTCCAGAGGTTGTCAAGGGGTATCGAGTTTATGAAATCGATTGACTGGCCAAGAAGGGAAGCGATGATGGCGACACTTATAGCCAGCGTTATTCCGACTGAGAACAAAAGCACGACTTTGACGCGAGTTTCTCGCCACCGACGACGAGAATTACCGCGGAGATCAACCGCGGGCTCTCCGAGAGGAGAAGGGCTGGGTGCATCGATAACGCTTGTCATATCCCCCATTAAAGTAGTGCGATCAGGCAGTCAGCCCGGGGGAGTGGGCCGACTGCCTGTATCGCGAGACGACCGGTTAGCCAGCTAGTGCTTTCCAGGTCGAGATGGTAGTGGCAATGGTCGCGGCCGGAAGAGGCACATAGCCAGCCTCCTTGACGGTTGCCGTGAGGCTCTTCTTGGTGATGTAGAAGTTAAGGAAACTCTTTACATCGGCGTTGGCCGCAACTTTGGCGTTATTTGGGTACACATAGAGTTTGCGGCTAAGTGCGTAAGTACCATCACCGATTGTCTTAACGCTAGGATCAACGCAGGTTTTGGTAGTCGAGTTTAATACTGCAATTTCTTTCAAGTTTTCTTTGTTTTCGGAGTAGAAAGCATAACCAAGGAAACCAATCCCATTTTTCGTTGCTTCGACTCGCTTGACGATGTCATTGTCGTTCGGGAACTGGCCATCAGAAACGATTGGCTCTTTGGCAACAGTTTTTCCTTTTTCGTCAACCACGGTAGTGACTTTTCCTGCGGCGATACGAGCATCAATTGATTTCTGTTCTCCCAACTCAATGAATGAGTCGTAGGTTCCTGATTCGGGACCAGGGGTGAATTTTTTGATTGAACCCGATGTCGGCAAGGGAGTGTTAGTGCTGCCGAGTTCGGTAGCTAGTGCCTGAGCGGTTGCGAAGGTTCCGTCCGACTCAGGACCAAACAGACCGTAGATTTGTGCTGAATCGACGCACTTCACCTTGCTGGCTTTGTTGGCGATAATAGTAAGACCATCAATGCCAATGGGCAGTTCGGTGTAAGTGATTCCTTTGCCTTGGCACACGGCCGCTTCTTCGGGCTTGATTATCCGTGAAGCATCGGCAATGTCTATGGAATCAGCGCAGAGTAATTTAAAACCATCTCCAGTTCCGGGGCCATCAACGCGCACCGACACCTTCGGGTTTTTGCCGGCGTACTGCTCGGCAACTAGCGAGGTGATGGGTTCTACGGTGGACGAACCGGAGATGTTTACGCCACTAGTGCTCTGTGCACCGGCAGGCAACACCGCTAGAGCGCCAACGCTAACTATTCCAATTGTGACCCCGGCAACAAGCCGGCGTAATTTTTTAGGTGAAGCAGACAATGTGTTCTCCTTTATTAGTTTGGAATGGACATATTTAAGTTAGAGAATCAAGGTGGCGGGGCTGTGCCTAACAGGTAAACGAAGGGTTAAAAAAAGAGTAAGGCTTGGTGTGAGCTATCGGCGAGAAGGAAACTCGCCAGTGATCATGAACCGAGTCCAGGCACCCATTAGCACCGTGTGATCAGCAATGCGTTCGTAGTAACGCCCTAATAGCGCCAGCTGCACCGCGAACTGAAGATTCTGCTCGGGATTATCTTCTCCGGCCACCGCAGGCTCAGAAAAAATTTGTCGGAAAAGATCTTTTTGGAGATCGTCCATCACATTGTCCATATCGGGAAGTGCTCCTGCAATTTCCGCGTTGCTGTCGCTAAAAGCATCCATCGCCACTTCGAGTTGGACGACTGATTGCGACCCCATAAGGCCAATAATTCTTCGGAAACGCGGTGATAGTTCGCCGGGGAAGAGCCGGCGAGCGGTTTTGGCGATACTGACTGCTAAATCTGCACTCAATTGGATCTCTTGCAAGATGCGTAAAACGGTTATCAAAACCCGCAGGTCACCCGCCATGGGTTGCTGGGTAGCAAAAATTTCGTAAATCTTTAGTTCGGTAGTTTCTTTTAGCTCATCAATGCGTCCGTCGTTTTTAATTATGGTGTCGGCCCCTCCGATGTTTTTATCGATAATGCACTGAGTAGCCCCTCGGACAGCTTCGCCAGTCAAACCGGCCAGAGTGATCAGATCGACCCGCAGATCGTTTAGTTGTTCACCAAACGAAGTTCGTACGGTTTGGGGCGCTTCGGGGGTGGGGGTATCAGAGTTGGCCATGGGCCTATTGTGTCGCTTTGCGCCCCTCGCTGCACGCTCTCAGGCAGTATTGAGCATTATTTTCCTCAACGTTTACCCTTATGTCACCGTATAGAGACCCAGGCTGGTCGGGCGCAGAATACGCTTCAAGGCGTGAGTATGCCCCCTATAGACATCAAACTTTCTAGCTCAACCACTCCGGCGTCTCCGTCGGTCAGCCGACCCGAGGAGTTTGGCTCAGCGGTATTCGGAATTCAAAAAGTGACGGTTTCTTACAACAATACTCCTGCTATTGCTGATGTGAGTTTTTCAGTCAGGTCCGGAGAAGTAACTGCGCTAATCGGTCCCTCGGGTTGCGGCAAGAGCACATTGCTACGGTCGTTTAATCGCATGAACGATTTAATTGGCGGTGCGTCAGTTAAAGGCCTGATTGAATATCACGGAGTTGATTTATACGACAAAAAAGTTGACCCCGTGGAAGTGCGCCGGCGCATCGGGATGGTTTTTCAAAAACCTAACCCTTTTCCTAAATCAATTTATGAAAATGTTGCTTTTGGTCCTCAACTCAATAAGCGTCGGGGAAATTATGACGATGTAGTTGAACGCGCACTTACTCGGGCTGCTTTATGGGATGAAGTCAAAGATAAATTAAAGCAAAGTGCGTTTGCTCTTTCGGGTGGTCAACAACAGCGCCTATGCATCGCTCGCTGTTTAGCCACTAACCCCGATGTTATTTTGATGGACGAGCCTTGTTCGGCCCTTGACCCTATCGCGACAGCTCGAATTGAAGATCTTATGGCGGAACTGAAAAGTGAAGTCACAATTGTTATCGTTACCCACAACATGCAACAGGCTGCTCGTATTTCTGATATGACTGCATTTATCACTACTGATGTTACTGACGATGGAAGTCGAGTAGGTCGGTTAGTTGAGTTTGATTCTACGGGAACAATTTTTACCAACCCATCTGATGCACGAACTGAAGGATACGTAACTGGTCGCTTCGGATGATCGCCACAGTCGTTAGTGGCTCGGCAAAGTTAAGAGTAGTAAGTCATGCGATTTAAAAATCGAAGGGTCTTGTCTTCACCAGACAAACCAGATTCAGATTTTCAACCAAGTAGCGTTCCTGACCAAGGCATCAATGAGTCGATGCAAGGTGTTCTAGATCTCCTTGAAGTTGCCATAATAATTTTTGATCAATCAGGGCGAGCGGTGTATCGCAATAAAGCAGGCGCGCGATTTGACCAAGCTCGTCATGGTGATGCGGTTGTCAAGGACGCTATTAACCGTATGGTGGCTGCAACTTTAATCGGAGGTGCACCCGAAGAAGAGTTAGAACTATTAGGCCCTCCGGCTCAAGTATGGTCGCTCTCTTGTGAAGCCTTGAGGTCCGATTCTCAACCTCAAGGGGTGGTGGTTGCCGTTCAGGATGTAACTTCTTTGCGTCGAGTAGAGAAAGTACGACGCGACTTCGTAGCCAATGTCACTCACGAACTAAAAACTCCGATCGGGGCATTAGCGATATTGGCAGAAACGATTGCTACGGGGGACAAAGGTGCTGATACTCAAGAATTGGCCGAGAGATTGGTTCGAGAATCTAATCGCTTGGGCCGCATGGTTGACGACCTTCTTGATCTGAGCACGATTGAATTGCAAGACGCCAAAGATCACCGATCGATAGCGGTCGGTGCTCTCGTCGAAGAGGCGCTGGGGCGAGTCAGCGCACTTGCTCGACAAAGGCAAGTAACCCTGGACTTTGTCAGCCGCGGGGAGGAAGCAATTTCCTTGTTATGTGATCAAGCTCAAATGGTCAATGCGCTGACTAATTTATTAGAAAACGCAATTAAATATTCTGACTCGGGTCAATTGGTTACCATCACTGCTTATCGAGGAGATTCCCGGGGGGGAGTTGTTGTTGAAGTGAGCGACGATGGAGCGGGGATCCCTGATCAAGACCAAGAGCGCATATTCGAAAGATTTTATCGGGTGGATAAGGCTCGCAGTCGGTCGACCGGCGGAACTGGCTTGGGTTTGTCCATCGTTCGTCATGTCATCGAGGCCCACGGGGGAACAATCGTGGTCGAATCGGAAGAGGGAGAAGGATCGGTATTTCGCCTCACTCTTCCCAGTTCGAGTGATGTAATCGAAGAGGAAAACTTATGAGCGACAAGCCAGTTATTTTGGTTGTTGATGACGAGGAGTCGTATCGCGACGCTCTATCTATCGCGCTCGACCGCGAGGGATTCTCGGTAATCACCGCTGCCGATGGAGCCGAAGCATTGGCCGCCTTTGACCGCGACCATCCCGTCTTGGTGTTACTTGATGTGATGTTGCCCAAGATGTCCGGTATTGATATTTGTCGAGAGATCCGGTCCCGATCTTCGGTTCCGATCATTATGGTTACCGCCAAAAATGCCGAAATAGATACAGTGGTCGGACTTGAAGTTGGGGCCGACGACTACATCACCAAGCCCTTTTCTTTGCTGGAGTTAGTAGCTCGAGTCAGAGCGTTGCTGCGCCGAGCGCCTATTGACTCAGTTCGTCCCACCGATGTCGATTTGATCGAAGTGGGAGCAGTTCGACTCGACGCAGCTCGCCATGAAGTGTTTGTCAATGATGAGTTGACTCCACTTACCAGAAAAGAATTTGAGTTATTAGAGTTTTTCTTACTGAACGCTGATCGAGTCCTTACTCGTGATCAACTGATAGATCGAGTCTGGGGCAGCGATTATTACGGGGACACCAAGACCCTTGATGTTCATGTTAAACGTCTACGCGCGAAGATTGAAGCTGAGCCGGCTAACCCCGAGCGACTTATTACTGTGCGAGGAGTTGGCTACCGTTACGAAAAATCGTAGATCGATTTTATTGTGGTGGTTCGATATATCTGGCGTTAATGACTTGACCATCAGAAAAGTCAAGAACCCAAATTGATCCTTTTTCGCTGCGGTCACTATCAAGGTTGACTCCTAGCGACTCAACGTAGTTCATAATGATTCCGATGACATCGCCATGACTACACAAAACTGCATTTTCTGCCGATATTTTTGTCAACAGGTTGAGGATTTCGTCAGGAGGTGACCCTTCGCCAAGTTCACTGCGGGCCTCTGTCTCGACTCCAGTTTGTGAGGACAGGCGGGCCACGGTTTGTAGGCAACGAGCGTAAGGGCTTGAAATTATGTGGGTGATATCTTTTTTAACTAAAAATTTGGCAATTTTTTTAGATTGCTGTTCACCGCGTGAAGAGAGCAAGCGCTCGTTATCGGGACCATTCCATCTTCCCCGGCTTCCAGCTTTGGCGTGGCGTACTAGATAGGTCGTCACGGCGACTTTTTCGGATTGGTTAGTTCCCGTGGCATTGAACCCACCGATGAAAGCAGTTCGCGGTCGTGCTCGTAGGTGAGCAAGGCGTGCGCTTCACCGAGGGTGCACCACCGTAACTCGTCTACTTCTTCGTTCACTATGAACTCCTCTGGGCCAACTATCTCCATGAGCCAGTAGCGCACAACTTTGTCTCGTCCTCGTCCATCACGGTAACGCGTGGGCTTCAATTCGTCACCTAGACGACAAACTAGCCCTGTCTCCTCTTCGATTTCTCGTAGCGCAGTGGCCTCATCGTTGGCGTCAGTTCGATCTCGTTTGCCTTTCGGAAAACTCCAGTCGTTGTAACGCGGGCGATGAACTACTGCTACTTCGATCTCAGAATTGATCGGTTTGGGGTTGCGGATGATGATCCCACCGGCGGCCCTGACCTCTGATTTTTCTTTGCTCACGATGAGCGGTTGGCCCGAACTTCGGCTAATTCACGAAAACGCAACTGGGTGTCGAAGCCGCCGGTGATTGGACTACGGTGCCAGTCCCCTTCGGAGTCAAGCGTCCAAGCCAGACCGTTCTCGTCCAGGTCAATCTTCAGGATTTCTTCGAGTCGAGCCCGAGACGTTTCATCAACTATTGAACAGAGCGTCTCAACTCTCCGGTCAAGGTTGCGTTGCATCCAGTCGGCCGACCCAATTAGGTAGTCCGCAGTGGCAGGGTCAGACCCGAAACGGTAGATGCGGGAGTGCTCAAGGTAGCGACCCACTATCGAACGCACAAAAATATTTTCCGACAACCCCGGAACTTGAGGTCGCACGCAGCAAATTCCTCGCACTACTAAGTCAACACGCGCTCCAGCTCGAGAGGCGTCGTAAAGTTCATCAATAAGGTCGGGGTCAACCAAGCTATTTAGCTTTAGCGCGATATAGCCGTCGGCGCCTTTAGCCGCTTCGGCGCGCACTCGATCCCGCAAGCCGATGCGCAGCGCCTCAGGGGCAACGAGAAGACGGTTGTAGTTGACCGATTGACTGTACCCAGTTAGGTGATTGAACAATTCGCTTACGTCTGAGCCCACATCGAGACAAGCGGTAAACAAGCCGATATCTTCGTAGATAGTGGCGGTAGTGGGGTTGTAGTTACCCGTGCCGACATGGCAATAACGGCGTATCTCTCCGTCGCTTTCTTGTCGTACTACCAAAACGATTTTGGCGTGGGTTTTAAGTCCGACGATCCCGTAAACAACATGAACGCCGGCCGCTTCTAAGAGTTGAGCACGCTCAATGTTCGCTTCTTCGTCGAAGCGTGCTTGTAGTTCTACTAGAGCAACGACTTGCTTTCCGGCGCGGGCGGCCTCAATGAGGGCCTGGATGATGTTGCTTTCATCACCACCAGTTCGATAGATGGTTTGTTTAACCGCCAAGACTTTTGGGTCACGAGCAGCCTGGCGTAAAAATGCCTCGATAGATGTGCGAAAAGAGTCGTAAGGGTGGTGAACCATAACATCGCCGCGGCGTAAAATTTCAAAGAAATTACTAGGTTTTGCCTCGGCATTAATTAATACTGCGGGCGTGCGCGGCGACCATGGACGGTCCGAAAGATCAGTACGACTCGGTAGTGAAATCTTAAATAGTCCCGTCAGGTCGAGAGGACCGTCGACAATGATTTCCGCCCCGGCGGCAATTTCAAGTTCACTCCTAAGCACCGCGCGCACTTCTTCTGGCATGGTGGTGTCAATCTCTAAACGCACGGTTCGGTTAGATTGAGTTCGTTGTTGGAGAACTTCCTCGATGGCTTCACGCAGATCGTCGGCCTCATCGTCAAGTGCGAAATCGGTGTCGCGAGTAACTCGAAACGGGAAGTACCCCTTTACTTCCATGCCGGGGAAAAGCCGATCGAGGTGGGCTGCTACTAATTGTTCGATGGGCAAGAACCGTTTTCCCCCGTCAAGATCTAAAAATCGGGGGAGAGTCCCGGGCAGTTTTACTCGAGCGAAGCGCTCTTCTTCGGCGTCATGATCGCCAACCCGAACGGCCAAATTGAATGACAGGTTCGAAATATAAGGAAACGGATGGGCAACATCGACGGCTAGCGGAGTCAGAATCGGGAATATCTCTTGTTCGAATCGGGCAGTCAGCGACGCTTGCTCATCGAGTCCGAGGTCGCTCCAGCCGACAAAGTGGAGTCCTTCTTCGGCGAGAGCCGGGGCTAAATCTTTAGTGAAAACCGCGCTTTGGCGGTCAACTAGATCTTGAACGCGCGTGCGTAACAGTCCAATGGTTCGAGAAGGGTCAAGACCACCGGCTGACGGGGCGCCGATCCCGAGATCAGCCTGGGCTTGGAGGGCCGCGACGCGAACCTGGAAGTATTCATCAAGATTGGAGGAGAAAATCGCCACGAACTTAGCTCTCTCTAGCAACGGACGATTGTGATCTTCCGCTAGAGCCAATACTCGGGCGTTGAAATCAAGCCACGACAATTCTCGATCTAAGAAGCGTTCCGAGCCGGTCATTTCGTAATAATACCTTGTTCAGTCAACAGCTCGTCTGGGGGCTACCGTCGTAGTAGTTATGGCCACCGACCCTCGGTTTTTGCCGCGATCCCCGTTCGTTCGATTGATGCAAACCCACGCGATCAGCGTGGCGGGCGATGCCTCAGTGGCGGCCTCATTGGCGGGGTCATTATTTTTCGCTCAACCTACCAGCGCGGCTCGCAGCGACATATTGCTTTATCTATTACTGACCATGGCGCCGTTTGCGGTTTTGTCACCCGTTATGGGGCCAATTCTTGATCGCTTTCGCGGTGGTCGGCGAATAATGGTGATCATCTCGTGCTTGGGTCGAGCAGTTTTATGTTTAGCGATGGTGCAATTTATTATTCAACCTTCTCCCGAAGGGTTACTTATCTATCCGCTGGCTTTTGGGGTTTTAGTTTTACAAAAAACCTATTCAATCGCTAAAGCGGCTTTAGTCCCAGCGATTGTGACTGATTCTTCACAGTTGGTAAGGGCTAATTCGCGCTTAGCCATTGTTAGCCTTGTCGCCAGCATGGTGGGCGGCGCCCCAGCGTTTTTACTGCAAGTTGTTTTTGACGCTCGTTTTTCTTTGGCTTTTGCCGTAATGATGTTCACCGTTGCCACATTTTTCGCTTTTCGCATTCCTCGCACTCAGGTTGTGCAAAATGCCACCGAAGAAAAACTTGAGTCAGAAGAAACTCATCAGCCCAGCGTGTTGTTGGCGGGCAGCGCCATGGCAGTCATCAGGGTCGCGGTTGGAGTAATTGTTTTTCTTTCGGCGTTTACTTTCAAAGACGACAAAATCGGACTGGCGTTTGTTCTCGGTGCGTACGCGGTGGGTGGTTTTATCGGCAACGCAGTGGCTCCAGTGGCACGAAAACGGGTGCGGGAGGAAGTTATTTTGACTACCTGCTTGCTTAGCGCGGGTGCACTTTCACTATTGGGGGCAATAGCTGGTGGAGATATAGTCGGCGCCGCACTGGCAAGTTTGGCCGTGGCGACTGCTTCAGCCGCCGGAAGAGTTGGGTTCGACTCGTTGCTGCAACGCGATGGCCCCGATGCGGCGCGCGGTCGCGCCTTTGCTCGTTTTGAGACTCGATTTCAGTTGGCGTGGGTTGCCGGTGCTCTGTTTGGACTCATTCCCTTTAGTGAAGACTTCGGTCTTTTTGCCCTCGGGTTTTTACTGGTCTTGGCTGGACTGTCTTATTTGACCGCACTGCGTAGCGCTCGCACCGCCCCTTCAAGGTCTAAATTGCGGCCTCAAGTCGTCGACCAAGTTTGGGACTTGACTAAAGGTCGGGTCCGTTCACGTTATGAGGCTTCGCGTTCGGCCAAGCGTAAGTTGGACGAGCAGTGAAACGGTCTATGACCAACCTTTAGTGGCACCGCGCACCATCCCGAACGGTCCCGCGGGCCAGCGAAAACAGTCAACCATTATTTGGTCAACTTGATCTTTAGTAGCGACACCATCAGCAACGACTTGGTTGGCTTCGGCAATCATGGCGAAATAAATCCGGTTGGCTACGAACCCCCACACTTCAGGAAAGTCGTTCACGACAACGGGGTTTTTCCCACACGCTTGGGCTACTTCGCTAACGGTGGCTATCGTGGACTCCGAAGTTATGGGAGTACGAATAATCTCTGCGAGGGCCATCACTGGAGCGGGGGAAGCCCAGTGCCAGCCAACTACTAGTTCGGGGCGAGAGGTCGCCGCCGCGATTTTGTTAATCGATAAGCCCGATGTATTGGAAGCCAAAATTGTTGCTTGGGGTGCTCGCCGGTCAAGATCGCGAAAAATATTGATCTTAAGATCAATATTTTCGGGAACTGCTTCGATTACTAAATCGCTTGCTGCTACTAAGTCGAGGTCGGTAGTGAATTGAAGTCGAGACAGAGCGGAGGCCGCTTCTTCGGAGGTTAATTTTTCCCGTTCTACCGCTCGGTCTAACCCGTAGCGTCCAGTAGTGACATGTTCGCGTCCTTGGGTCAACGCTTGTTCGTTGATGTCGCAGCAGACAGTCTTGTAGCCAGCTACGGCCAGGACTTGGGCGATACCGCTACCCATGACCCCCGCTCCGACCACACCAATAGTTAAATCTCGCGAAAGCAAAGTCATGGCCCCTCGGGTTCGTCTAAGGGTGAACGGTCGATGTCAGATTCGTCGAGTTCGATGCGAGCCAACCATAATCCCGGAGCAACTAGTTCGTTCGCAGTGGGTTCCATAGCGGCATTTTCCCAAAGTCGGTGCAGACTCTCGATCCCACCCCGCTCAACCACGCCTCGACAAAATTCACTTCCGCGTTCGAAATCTTCTCGCCCGGCGCCCATTCCGAGTAGCCCTTCGATGAACCGCTCGGCTTCACCGCGTTCAATCCGGTGTCGAGCCATGGCTTCATGTATGCGGTCAAACGAAACAATAAGTGGGCGCCCAGTGCGTTCAAGGATGGTGTCGGCGTAACCCTCTAATACGGCATGGAAAACTCGAGCTTCATCAAGCAAGAGTCGCTGACGGTCATTACGAAGCGCTCCTAGTAATTCTTCGGGGTGATCAGCCAGCGCCTGAATAGAACTGGGGTCGGAGGGGTCGAGGTCGGCGAAAATTCCGCCTTCGAGTCCGGAACCTAAATCCGAACCATCGAACTCGTAGGCCGACACGTAATCGGTGGCTAAAGCCACCAATCGTCGTCGAACCCAAGCAATAGAACGCACTGAGGCGTGGACTAGTTCGTGGATCGCCATGTAGAAATAAATGTCGGAGCGTTCTAGCGACCACGCTTCTTCAAATTCATTAATGTTGCCGACCACAAAAACTAAAGTCGGAGAGTCTTCGGTGGGCAGTGGAAGGTCGTAGATACCTAAAGAGTGTCGAGCGAGGTGTCCAATCATCGATCCGGCCTGTACGCCCAGTAGTAGTGGTGCCAGCATGGGAACGATGGTCGAAAAAGACTCCGCGGGCATTCCGGGGATCTCCGGAAGTCCTAACTCTTCCGCAGTGTTTTCGCCGATAAGCCCTTCGAGCGCTTCCGGGGTAAGGGCTTTACCTACCGAACCCGCAAGGGCCACGATAACTGGCCGCAGCGAATCGATTTGCGCGGTGGCCCAATCGGCTCGAGTTAGTACTTTCAGCGGAGTGGTAAGTGAAGCCGCGATTCCGGTTTCGTTGGCGACCAAAGTTTTAGCGGCTAAAACTAAGTCAGATAGTTGTTCTTGGTCGTCACTCGCTATTTCTTTTTCGGGCACTTCTCCGTTGGCTATGGCCACCGCCAGTTGTTTGGCGATCTCCCAGTTGACCGGTCCGGGCGATTGCATGATGCGAAACATCTCGCTGAGGTCGAGTTGGGAAAAATCAAACCCGGCACCAAAAGGATCCTCGGGAAAAGGTACGGGGTCACTCATTTTTTAAACGGTAGTTAAGTGTTCGGCGCTCCAGGCGTCCCAGTCAGAATTAAAATAGCGCACCCGAGTTTTTTTGTATTCTTTGATTGACCACAGCAAGGTGTATTCGTCGATACCACTTTCGGCCCGAATGGCATCGATGGTTTCCTCGCATTCTTGAGCATTCATTCCGTGAACCATGGTAAAGAGCGAGTAAGGCCAATCGTCGTAGGTCGGTCGGCGATAGCAGTGGCTAACCCGAGCGAACCCAGCCATGCGGGGACCAAGTTCTTCGAGTCGATCTTCAGGCACAACCCATACCCCCATAGCGTTGGCTTTGTAGCCCGCGGTGCGGTGGTTCATTACTGCGGCAAATCTGCGCATCAGTTTTCGCTCTTTGAGCGAAGCCAAGGTACTGAGCACTTCATCTTCTGAGCAACCGATAATTTCGCCGTAAGCGGCAAAGGGGAATTCGGTCAGAGGGAGATCTTCTTGTGCGGTGCGAATAACGGCGATGTCAAGATCGCTAAGGGTGGGAATTTCCATTTCTGGTGTTCGCTCGGGGCTTTCGTGAGGCAATACGGCAGTGCGGGCATCGGCCGCCGTAGCGCCAGTCATGTCAAGTTTCACTCCAATTTTGTAGAGCTTAAGCGTGGGAAGCAAGCGGGTAACTAGTGCGCCACTATTTTTATGCAGCACATCAACATGTTCTTGAAGAACATCGCCCGGCGGAACGGCAATGGTGTACCAAAGGTTGTAATCGTGATTGCGCTTGTAGTTGTGGGATACCCCCGGGTGTTCGCTAATCACCGCCGCCGCTTCATCGACTCGATCCGGATCGATCTTGGCCGCGATTAAAGCCGATCCGTAACCGAGCGCGCGAGTATCAAAAATGGCTGACAGTTGGCGCAACACCCCGGCTGCTTTTACTTTGGCCACGCGTTCGCGTACCTCGGGTTCAGTAATTCCGATCCGTTCGCCCAGAGCGGCGAAGGGTCGCGGCTCAACCGGGAAGTCCCATTGAAGAGCATTGAGAAGTTCTCGGTCGAGTTCGTTGAGGTCGCCAGTTTTATCCATACCGGTCATCGTTACACGATCACCGCTCACCGGCTAATCAGCCTCGGAGCCCAGATTGAGCCGACGAGGCCGGCTGCTCACCCAGAGAAACCGGCAATTTTTGGGTCATCCCGCCTCGGGTTAGGCCCACGAGCACCGGATCGCCCGCGCGCCGCTGAGCAATGGCGGCCAACAGGTCAGCACTCGATCGCACCCGATCGTTGCCCAAGGAAATAATGCGATCGCCAACTTGTATCCCCGATTGGTCGCTAGGGGCGCCGGCCACCACGGCCACCACGATCGCCCCCTCGCGGCCAATGTCGTTGCGCACCTGAACTCCGATCCACCCGTGACGGGGTCGTCCGGACGTATGAATCTGCGCCACAATTACTCGGACATCGTCGATGGGGATGGCGTTTCCAGGCGCCGAATTGGTTAGAAACCCGACGACTGCACCTGAGGAATCAAGTAACGGTCCTGAACTTAGCAAGTCGGTGTAAAGCATCCCGGGCAAAACGGATCCGTCATTAGCGACGGCTAAGGCGTTGCGTTCTTGGATTTGCCCATAACTGAGTGCAGCGATTCGATCGGACCCGATACTCATCGCGGTTACTCGATCACCAATATCGATTTCGGAAGCCGAACCAAGTTGGACTGGGGGGAAATCGAACTCAGGGGTATTAAGTACCGCAAGGTCGGCCATCAGGTCTACACCCAACACGCTCGCTATTACTTGTAAATCGACCGAAGAGTTTTGTTGGGAACAATTAATTTTTTTTGCTCCGGCAACCAAACTCGCGTTGGTAATAATCTTATGATCACCTAAAGAAATTCCGGCCCCTACGACAACACCACTCTCATTAGTAACTTCTACTGCAACCACCCCATAATCGCGGTCAAGGTCGCTGGCCGCGGCGGGTGACGAAAATTGTGCGAGAGTGGAAGTAACGACTTTTTGACTTGCGTTCGGCCCGTTTAGGGCCAACAAGGTCAGAGTGATGAGTAGCGTGCCCGCCGCAGTGGCCCCAAGAGCCGCCCATTTGGCGCTTGATCGGGCCGAATCAGAACTCTTCGGTGAACCGGGGAGTTCGCTCGGATGGGTCCAGCCGTGCTCAAACCCACTTTGGCCGTACTCGTCGGGGTTCGTCTCAAAATCATAAGGTTCTTGGGGGTTTTCCGGCATAATTCAAGTCTATGAAGCCAACGAAGCGATTAGACCGCGGGCTCAAGTTTGCCCTCAGCCGCCGGCCACTAATATCTATCCAATGCTTGAAGTTCCGATTCGATCCGACTGGGTCGTAGTAACCCCCGATCCGCTGTCCGTAGAGCTTGCTATGGAGTGGGCTACTACGCCTGCTTGCGGGGCGGTAGTTACTTTTTCGGGAGTGGTTCGGGATCATTCTGAAGACCGTTTTGGAGTAACCGCCATCACCTACGAGGCCTACGAAGAAGTCGCGACCGAACGACTCGCGGCAGTGGTGGGTGAGGCTCGCGAGCGTTACGAGGGTATTGAGCGGATAGCCGCTTGGCATCGAACGGGCCGGTTGGAACTGTCGGAGTTGTCGGTCTTGGTCGTGGTTTCTTCGGCCCATCGTGATGTCGCCTTCACTGCGGGTAGATTTGTTATCGACACGCTAAAAGTGAGCGTTCCGATTTGGAAGCGTGAACACTGGGAATCGGGTGACGACTGGGCCGAGAGTGCCTTGCCGCTTCGTTCTAACACTCACCCGGGGATTAACTAATGGCTCGTGACTTAGCTATCGACCTCGGAACGGCCAATACTCTGGTTTACGCTCGTGGGCAGGGGATAATCCTTAACGAGCCCACCGTTATCGCGCTTAACAACCGGACCCAAGAAGTTTTGGCTATGGGGGAAGAAGCGTGGCAGATGATTGGCCGCACCCCCGGACACGTAGTGGCGGTAAGGCCACTACGAGGGGGAGCGATCACCGACTTTGAGGTAACCCAGCGGTTGATTCGACTTATCTTCGCCCGTGCGGGAGTTACTCGATTACAGCGCTCTCGGGTGCTGGTGTGTGTTCCTTCAGCGATTACTCACGTTGAACAGCGTGCAGTGCTGGAGGCGAGCCGACGGGCGGGGGCGGCCCAGACTTATCTCATCGAACAGCCCATGGCGGCCGCTATTGGCGCATCGCTGCCGATTCACGAGCCGCTGGGCAATATGGTGGTCGACATTGGTGGTGGCACCAGCGAAATGGCCGTGCTTTCACTCGGCGGAGTAGTGACTCTGCAAGCAGTCCGAGTGGGGGGGTTCGATCTTGACAGCGCCATCCAAGCCCACCTGCGCCAAGCCCACGGGATTGCCGTTGGTGAACGCACCGCGGAAGAGATCAAGTTGGCCATCGGTTCGGCGTTCCCGACTGACAATGAATTTAAAGTCGAGGTAAAAGGGCGTGACCTTATGGGCGGTTTGCCGCGCGAGGTTGTGCTTGATCCCGAAGAAATCAGGGAGGCCATTGAAGCGCCAATCTCAGTAATTATTGACGCCATTAAACAAGCACTCACCGAAACTCCGCCCGATCTCGCCCAAGATCTTCTTGAGTTAGGTATCCACTTGGTCGGCGGAACCTCAATGTTGCGCGGACTACCCGAGCGCATTGAATACGAAACTGGAGTGCCGGTTCGTTTGGCCGACCTTCCGCTTGAAACTGTGGTACTAGGCGCGGGTCGATGCTTGGAGTCTTTCGATCGCTTGCGGGAGATGTTTATGGACCGCCCCGGCGGTTCGAGCGATCGCCGAACTGCTCGGTAGGTATTGTTTTATTCTTTGGTTGCTTGCAGCAAAATTTCCGCCGCTCTACGCACTTGGGGGTCACGGTCTTGGGTGGCGGCTTCAATAGCGGCTTCAACTTCTGGGCCAGAAAATGGTGCGAGGGCAAGAACTGCTCGCCGTCGAACCGCAGGCTTATCGGTACACGCCACCAAAATGGCGGGTAGTCCGTTGGGATCGCCCAGTGCTCCTAGAGCCGCCGCCGCGGCCTCTCGGGCCAAAGCCTGGTCGTGCTCAATGGTGATTTGCGCGAGGGAACTCACCGCAAGGGCGCATTGATCGCTGGTGAGATCACATTCTCCGAGTGCCCACGCGGCGGTTTCGATGACGGTTATTTCCTCGTCGCCGAGAAGATCGATAAGGGCAGCAATGACAACGGATTTAACTGTTGCTACACCGACGATTTTGGGTCCCAACTCTCCGGCTCGGCGCCTTACCGCCGCATCGACATCGCGAACGGCGAGCAGCCAAGTGGCCGTAAGTTCCGCAACATCATGTTCAGTGACATCAAACGAACGCACCAGTGCCCCGAGAGCAGAACTACGCGCTCGTGCGTCCAGGTCGCCAACGGCCGCCCCTTCGAGTTCCGAGCGAGTCTTGTCGTCGAGATTTCCCTCATGGCCCAACTCGGCAAACCGAGCGGCACGCGCGATGCTTAAATCCTCTTTAGCCATGGCATGGTTAGTACCAGATATGCGAAGCAAAAGAAAACCGCGTGGCTAATCTCGGTAGTGGGGTTGATTCTGCTTCGGTTATTAGCGAAGAGTCGAGCTCAAAACGGTTAGCGCGCAAGCGGCTGGGGCTAATAATCGCGGGGGCAATCTCGGCGATGGTGATAATGGCGATCTTTATCGCCCTGATTGTGGTGCGAGTCCCGTACGTCATCATCGCTCCTGGTTCAGCGACTCTGCTCGATAAATCAATTATCCAAATACCCGACAACAAAACTTACCCTCACGCCGGCGGGGTGCTGTATTTGACGGTACGAGTTTCTGATGGCGACCCGAGCGTTTTGCGGTGGTTATTAGCAAAAGTCGATGATGATGTTTCGATAGAGCCACGCGAAGAAGTTATTGGTTGTGCGACTTACTCTGAGTCGGATCGACTTAACGAAGCATTAATGGATCAAGCGCAAAACTCGTCTCGGGTGGCAGCACTTACTCATCTGGGCTACACCGTTGGAGTTTCTAGCACCACGGTTTATGTGACCAATGTGGGCTGTGACGATCCCGCCTTTGGCAAACTGCAGCTTGGAGACGAAATTGTGTCTATTGACGGTGAGGTATTGAACGATGCTGCTGAGGTTAAGTCTGCCGTTCAGGCCCACGCTCCGGGTGAGATCGTTGAGTTGATAGTGCGCCGTGATGAAGATGAACTGCCGGTTTCGGTCAAGTTGGCCGAAAAAGAAGGCATGGGGTATTTAGGGATATTCGCTGAAACGATCAACGAATGGCAATTCCCAGTCGATATTCGCATTGACACTGACCGAGTTAGTGGTCCGTCGGCCGGCTTGGCCTTTTCGTTGGCGATCATTGACGAACTCTCACCGGAAAATATTACTAATGGTCGGCGAGTGGCAGTGACTGGATCTATCCGCCCCGATGGAATCGTTGGGCCGGTGGGGGGTGTGGCGCAAAAGGCCATCACCGCTCGCGCCTCAGGGGCCAAGATAATGTTGGTTCCTAAGGGCGACGCAAAAATAGCTCGGCGCGCAATCGAAGGGGGCGAGTTAAAAATTGTGGTGGTCGACTCTTTAACCGAGGCCCTAGCGGCACTTAAGAAATAAAGTATAGATTGAGACGACTGGTCTATTACGAGAGGTAATACCATTGACAGCAATGACTAATAGTGGCAACGAATCTGAAGATCTCAGTTCGACGGCGAACACGTCTGAGAAAACTCGGCGCGCGGTGCGGAGAGATTTAGAGCGGGTGCGGCGTTTGGTCGATGCAGCCATTTCGGCTCTTGATGATTCGGATGTGAGCCCGGCCCCGCTTACCCCCGCGAGCCCAAAGACCGAACCGACTTTCGTAGCTAAGACCAATAAAGTCGCCGAAACGAAGCCCGAGGAATACCAATCGGCCTTACCGTCCGCTTCGGCGGCGGCAATATTCGCTCAATTACGGGCTGAGGTCATGGAGAAGCCGATTAAAAAAGTGCCGGAGACTAAGGCCGAGCCGCCAAAACTGGATTCGGCGGTTAAGGCTTCGCGCCCAGTTGTGACTCCTCCCGCCCCGCCGGCGCAAAAACTAACCCCGCCGCCGAAGCCCGTTCCTCCCGCCCCGCCGGCGCAAAAACTAACCCCGCCGCCGAAGCCCGTTCCTCCCGCCCCGCCGGCGCAAAAACTAACCCCGCCGACGAAGCCCGTTCCTCCCGCCCCGCCGGCGCAAAAACTAACCCCGCCGCCGAAGCCCGTTCCTCCCACCCAATCTTTGCCCGCGGGAAGCGCCGCATCGATTCGTAGTCGTCGTGACGCAGTAATAGCCGAAGTGACGCCCGATCTACTTAAACGCGCCCGCCGGATGTTGCGCGACCAAGAGAATCTTCTCCTCGATGCGGTCCGGCGCTCCCGAGGCCGCTACGAGTCGTCTCGCTTGCTCCCTGATCGTGCTCACGAAGGGGTGGCGTGGTCGAACTTACTGACGCCGATGGTTAATACCGTTTATCTTGAGGGGCGAATGGCAGTAGGTAAAAAAAATAGGATTACTGAAATGCCAGAAAGATTGCTAGTTGAATTTAGTGAATCTTTTTCTGCACCGTTGCGAGAACGACTAGTTGGCACAATTAGATCTACGGTTAGTGAAGGACCTTACGAATCGAACGCTGAACTTACGCGCGTCATGGGCGCGGCTCTAGGAGCAAGATTTCGTGAATGGCGAGGTAGTGATCTCGAAGACCATACGGCTTACGTATTGGCTGCGGTGTACACGCGGGGTTGCTACGACGCCGCCGGACCGGGAGTGTGTCTGAAATGGGTAGCCGATGAGACGGGTCGGTGCCCTGATGCCGACGACAATGCCTTAGAACCAACGATTAAAGGCCACGCGTTCCCTACGGGGCAGAAGTATCCTCCCGCTCATCCGGGTTGCCGGTGTTTCGTTATTCCTGACGGGGAATCAAAAAGCGTGCCCGAGGGTAAGCCGTTACCAGCCAACGCCTAGGCTTCGTAGCGTGCGAGTTTCGAGCGAGGAACGAAAACCAATGAGGTTCCGGCGGGGGCTAATAATCTTGGCCGTAGTAGTACTCGTACTGCTTTTTAGTCTGCGCGGATTAGCCAGTTTTTACGTTAATTTCTTGTGGTTCGATTCAATTGCTCAGGCCAGCACTTGGCGAGGGCTATTAGCGGCCAAGGTCGTGCCCGCGCTGGTATTCACTATTGGCTTTTTTGTCATTATGTGGGTGAATTTGCTAGTGGCCGACCGCTTGGCGCCCCCGTTACGGAAAATGCGAGCCCCTACTTCTGAAGACGAATTAGTCAGTCGCTACCAAGAGATCACCGCTCGTTATCGTGGCCGCATCCGTGTGGGGGTGTCGCTGTTTTTCGCCCTCATCGCCGGCTTAGGCGTTTCCGCTCAGTGGAAGCAATGGATTTTATTTACCAACTCGGTTGATTTTGGCACCAAAGATCCAGAGTTTGGGCTTGATATTGGTTTTTATGTATTCAAGTTGCCTTTCATTAACTTTTTGATTGACTGGTTGTTCGCGGGCTTCGTCATAGTTTTGTTAGTAACGGCAGTTGCCCACTACCTAAATGGTGGCATTCGTTTCCAGAATGCTACGCAACGCGTCAGCCCTCAAGTTAAAGCTCACCTTTCCGTAATTGTGGCGATGATGGCGTTAATCAGAAGCGTCGGCTACTTTTTCGATCGCTTTGAGCTCAGTTTCTCTAGTCGGGGTGTAGTCGATGGAGCGACTTATACCGATGTAAAGGCGCAGTTGCCCGCGCTCAATTTTTTGATTTTCGTTTCAATAATTGCCGCGATTCTTTTAGTGTGGAATATCTGGCGTCGAGGCTGGGTGCTACCAATAATCGCAGTTGGACTATGGGCATTTATCGCCATTGTGTTGGGGACTATTTACCCGACCGCGGTCCAGAAATTCGTGGTTGAGCCCAACGAATTTTCCCAAGAAAGGCCTTATATACGAAGGAATATAAAAGCCACCCGCGACGCGTTCAAATTATCAACGGTTGATTCTAAAGATTTTAATTTTACTCAAGATTTGTCGCCGGCAGTAGTGGAAGCGAATTTACCCACTATCAATAATGCTCGGCTCTGGGATCCAGGAATCATTCGCTCTACTTACCAGACTCTGCAAGCGTTGCAGACTTATTACCAAATCAACGATGTAGATGTTGATCGCTACGATATAAACGGCCAAATAACTCAGTTGATGATCGCGGCGCGCGAATTAAATAGCGCGGGTTTGCCGAGTTCATCGTGGGTTAATGATCACTTGGTTTATACCCACGGGTACGGCGGTACTGCTTCTCCCAGCAACGTGGCCGAGGCCGATGGATCGCCTAAATTTGTATTAAGTGATGTCCCCGCTCAAGGCAAAAACCTTCCTCTTTCTAAAAAAGGTGCTCAGATCTACTTCGGAGAGAGTCTTGACGGGTTCATAATCACTGGCGCGAAAAATAATGAGTTCAATTACGCCCGCAAAGGAGGGGTAGATGCCCCAACTCGCTACCGCGGGAGTGATGGAATACCGCTCTCTAACTTTGTTCGCCGGGCTGCGTTTGCATTAACGCTTACTGATTTCAATATTATGATTTCTGGGCAGCTCAACAGTGCTTCGAAAATCCATGTGCGCCGTGACATCAAAGACCGAGTTAAAGAGCTGGCTCCTTTTCTTGATTTTGATTCTGATCCGTACCCCGTTATTTCTAATGGCCGCACGACCTGGATCATCGACGGTTATACGACTTCTGATCAGTACCCCAATAGTCAAACTTATTCTGGCTCTGGCGGACTAAGTGGTAGTTACAACTATGTCCGCAACTCAGTAAAGGCTACGGTCGATGCTTACACTGGGAAAGTCAAGTTTTTTGTCATTGACTCCAAAGATCCGATAATACAGTCTTACCAAAAGGCTTTCCCCAAACTTTTTACGGCGTTTGATCAAATGCC
>CAFBMM010000008.1_pt1 | contig 24895 bp, 22 predicted proteins | sample 7268711 | NCBI WGS metagenome assembly CAFBMM01 (sample SAMEA6814068, study PRJEB35770) | freshwater metagenome | biome: Freshwater; feature: Freshwater reservoir; material: water | place: Czech Republic | collected 2017-05-23 | depth 30m m | reverse complement strand
TATCTGCGCCAACACGCCGATAACCCAGTCGAGTGGCACCCTTGGGGCGAGGAAGCATTTCAAATAGCGCAAGAACGCGATGTACCGATTTTGCTTTCGGTGGGTTATTCGTCTTGCCACTGGTGTCACGTGATGGCCCACGAGAGTTTTGAAAACTCTGCCGTAGCCGAAATCATGAATCAACTCTTTGTGAATATAAAAGTTGATCGTGAAGAGCGCCCCGATATTGATGCTATTTACATGCAGGCAGTTCAAGCCCTCACGGGTCGGGGTGGTTGGCCAATGACAGTGTTTCTTACTCCGGCCGGTCTTCCGTTTTTCGGGGGCACATATTTTCCCCCCGAAGATCGTCCCGGAACGCCGAGTTTTTCGAGACTATTACACGCAGTTAACGATGCTTGGCAAAACCGCCGCGACGAACTGTTCACTACTGCTCAAGAACTAACTTCGGCAATCGGACGAGTCGGAGTTACGGCCAACGATGATTTTGTCGGGCCAACTTTTTCAATGCTGGACGACGCTTTGCCAAGGGTGTTGGCGTCATTCGATGCTGACCTCGGCGGTTTTGGTTCCGCACCAAAATTCCCTCAGGCTATGACACTTGATTTTTGTCTACGCTCTCATCAGCGAACAGGCTCCAGAGCGGCTCTGGCCGCAGCCACCATCAGCCTTGACGCGATGGCCGCCGGAGGGATGTACGACCAAGTAGGAGGAGGATTTCACCGTTACTCGGTTGATTCGCATTGGTTAGTCCCCCACTTCGAAAAAATGCTCTACGACCAGGCTTTGCTGGTTAGGGTTTATCTTCACGCTTTTCAACTAACTGGGCAGGAGCGCTACCGCCGAGTGGTTACCGAAACTATCAATGCGGTGCTACGTGACTTCTGTCTTGCTGACGGTGGCTTTGCCTCAGCCGAAGACGCCGACTCGGAAGGCATTGAAGGCAAGTTCTACGTTTGGTCTTTAAGCGAAATCGAAGAGTGCTGCGGCGAGGATGCGCCAGAAGTTATTAAATACTTTGGAGTAACTGACCAAGGAAACTTTACTGACCCCCACACCAACTACTCCGGATCTATTCTTTATGCAGTAAATCGCACCGAAGATCGCCCCGACGCAGTCACGCGCGCAATCCCTAAATTGCTAGCCCAACGATCAAAGCGAGTACGCCCCGGCCTTGACAACAAGGTTGTTTTGGCTTGGAACGCCATGTTCCTTCAAAGTCTCACCGAGGCCGCAGCCGTGCTTAACCAGCCCGATTGGATGAATGTGGCTCAGTCCAATATTGAATTCTTAAAAGCAAATCTGTGTCGTGCTGACGGGCGGTGGCTACGCACTTGGTCGGATCGGCCCGGAACCATCTTGGCTTTTGCGGAAGACTATGCGGCACTACTCGAAGCATTCATAACTCTCGCAGAATACGACTCCCCCCATTGGCTAAACGATGCTCGCGCGGTGGCTAATCAACTCATTGAACTTTTCTCTGACCCTGACAACAGTGGTTTTTTTACAACCGGAGTCGACGGCGAGACACTGATAGTGCGACCTAAAGAGGTGCAAGACAATGCCAGTCCAGCAGAAAACTCGATGGCCGCGTCGGGATTTATTCGCCTTTCTCGCCTGACTGGAGAAAATTCCTATTTAGCAATCGCTCAAGACTGGATTAATGCCACCTCCGAACTTGCGGCCGAGCACCCCAGCGCTTTCGCTTATCTGCTGGGCGCAGTCGAGCGGATAATCGCACCCCCGATAGAAATTGTCGTTACGGGTGACCCTAACGAGCCCACCACAAGTGAGTTGATTAATGAAATCAATTCAAGATTCCTACCTAACGCAGTGCGACTTTTCGCCTTCGGCGATCGCGCCGCTCAAGGCTTGCCTCTTCTAGTCGACCGCCCTTTAGATAACGGCATACCTATGACTTACGTGTGCGAAAACTTTGCTTGCCGGTTACCGACCAACGACTTAGATGAGTTGGCTAAACAGCTCGACGATTTAACTAGAAGCGGAGATAAGTAGCCCGGTCTTCGATCGCGATTAACGAGAAGGCTGGAGACCGCCGGCGAGGTGTTCGGTGGTAGCCCAACCGCAAACAATCATCGCTTCACCTTTAGATGGATCAAGATTACCCATTAAATCAGCCACAGTTTTTCCGCCAAGTTTTACGTGCCGAGTATCAAATACTGGCTCTATTACTTTTCCTGCTTTTACCTTAAAAATTTTGTCGTCGTAGCGAGCGTCACAGCCAAATCGGCGAGCTAACCGCTTGCCCCACGCTCGCTCTTCACCGTTAGGTGCGTACTTGGGGCGAGGACAGACATCGTCAAGAACACTGAGAAGCGAATAGGCCGCGGGCTGAGCAATGCGAGCGGCGACCATTACGTCTTCGTCCGGAAAAGATATCGCTGCTCGGCGGTACAACTCGCCCACCAAAGAGTCGAGACTCGCTCGGGCGTTGCGGCTTTTACGCACCGCCCCAGGACCCCAAAGAATGCAAGGGGTCCCCCCGACCCGCTCGAGTGATCCAAAAAGGAACCCGTGGATTTCTCCTTCAAAAGTACAGATAGTTACGAGGGGAAACTGTTCAACTGCGGTGTCGAGTTGAGCGTCTTTTAATGGAAGCCCCACCGTTTGCACGAACTGACTGAACTCGTCGAGTTCTGCTGGTTTGAGAGAAATAGAATCTCGTGATTCAACCGCCATGAGACTTTAATCTTACCGGCTAGCCCCCAAGTAGAGCCAGTCGGATTACCCCTTACCCGACTGAGATAATTGGGGCCCAATTAGACACCCGTCGCGCCTACGGGTGCTTGGGGAGTAAATCCAACCGGCATGCGCTTTATCCCATGAATGAAATTCGATTGCAGATAATCGGGCTCACCGGTAACCGCGATATCAGGCAAGCGGCGTAATAGCTCGTCGAACATCACCGCTATCTCTCGGCGAGCTAAATGGGCTCCGAGGCAAAAGTGCGGACCGCCACCGCCAAAACCGACGTGTTCATTGGGATCTCGCAAGACATCAAAGGCGTAAGGATTATCAAAAACCTCTGGATCTCGGTTAGCCGCGTTATACCAAAGGACCACCTTTTGACCCTCGGTAATGAGTTGTCCGCCGACTTGCGCATCGGCGGTAGCGCAGGTGCGACGAAAATGAATCACCGGAGTAGACCAGCGAATTATCTCTTCCACTGCGCTCGGAGATACTGCGTCAAAATCGTTGAGCCAAATTTTACGCTGCTCAGGATTATCAGTTAAGGCCTTCATTCCGTGGCTTATGGCATTGCGAGTGGTTTCGTTCCCCGCTACCACTAGAAGGACAAAAAACGAGCCGAATTCTTCTGGAGTGAGACTTTCGCCATCAACTTGCGCCTGAGAAATTTTGGTGGTGATGTCATCTTGAGGATCGGCTAACCGAGCCGTTCGTAACTCTTGGGCGTAACTCCAAAGTTCTTGGGCGGCGGTAAACGCCATAGCAATATCGCCACCAAACTCCGGGTCACTTGCGCCTAGAACGATGTTGGTGTTGTCGTAGATCGTTCGGTAATCCGACTCGGGGATGCCCATCATGTCGCAAATGATTTGTAGGGGAAGAGCAGCCGCAACTTCATCGACAAAATCGCATTCGCCTTTTTCACAAATTGCGTCGACAATGGCTCGGGCTCGGCGGTAAACACCCTCTTCAAGCGAATTCACCTGATGGGGAGTAAAACCTCGATTGACGATCAAGCGAAAACGGGTATGCCGAGGGGGGTCCATGTTGATCATTGAGCCTAAAAACTCATAAACCTCAGGAGGAAAATCAGGGATGTTGGTTCCTTGGCCCGAGATAAATAAATCTGGGTGCCGACTGACGTGCTGAATGTCTGCGTAACGAGTTAGCGACCAAAATCCTTCCCCGTGAGGCAACCCCGGAATCTCGGGCTCGGTGTGCCACGAGACGGGACGCTCAGATTGCAACTTAGCGAATATCCCCGGAAAGTCTTGGCGGTACCACAGAGCAGGATCACCAAAATCGATCTCATCTAACGCTAGATCGGTAGTGGGAGCGGAGACGATATCCATTGCCGTTGATCCTAACCCTTTTACGCCATCACTAAAAATCACCGAGCAACTAACCCAAAATGATTGAGGGTTTTATTTTCAACCCTGCGGGCGACTCCAGTCGAACATAAGCGACTCAGGGTTAGCGGGGTCTACTAATACTCCTACAGTATTTCCGGCAGCGACAGCCGCGAGTTGGGTCATAGGGACAACCAAAGAAGTCTTGACTGAGTAAGCATCCTTGCCCGGCAAAGTAACCTCAAAATCAAAATCTACTTGAGGCATATTATTTACCATCATCCCACTTTGATCGGCTGATTTTACAATCGCAGTTCCGGGAACTCCGGTAGCAAGGAGTTGCTGTTGGAGTTTCGCGGCAGCAACAGCAGAAGCGCCGGCGGCAATAGTATCGCTCATGGATGGAGCGGGTGGGGCATCTGCCGCCATTTTTTTAAGATTTTTCATGTCCTTGAAAAGACCCACATGTCCTCCTCGGTAGAACTTGCCGATACGAAATTAGTTATAATTTTTTTCTACTCGGGCCATCTCTACTATCGATTGAGATGAATAGCAACCCTTACCCCTTATTCGTTTGGTGGGCTAGGAGCGAGAGAACACAAATACTGCGGTGTCGGACCAAACTCGGCCAATGCTGGCCATGACTCCCCCTACTACCCTCAACGGCCAAGCCTTTATTCCAAGATCGCGGCCCATCATCCGCTCTGGAAGTTCAGTCCCGACATCAGGAATGCGATTGCAAGTAACAAATTTTAGTGGAGCGGCTATATTTTTTAGTCCGGCGGAAGTGAAAAAGACTCGATGAGGATTTGGCTCATCAATAAGCAAAAGTGATTCAAGTCGCCTTGGGCGGCCGCTGCGGGCGAGAGCTATTGCCACTCGACCAACGGGACCATCAAGTAGCGGAACTTTCACCACTACTCTCTGCGCAGTCAACGAAGCGAGAAATGAACCGGGGTCAGGGTGATGTTCGAGTACATCAAGAAGAACCACTGTCCCCCATTCGCCACCGGGAATTTCCCAGGGTCTCAAAATTTGAACAAAATTATCAGATTTAAGAGCACGCGAATCAGCGGGCAGAGCAATGTCGGCAGCCCAGATATCATGTCCGACACTTTTTGCTTTACCAAAAAAAACTGCCTGACCACAACCATAATCAAGAATCGGTTCGGGAGTATCAGTCATAATTTTTAGTAACTGCTGGGCTTGGACCTCTCGGCGGTGCGATAGCGCGTCAAGAAATTCCTGAGTGAGTTTAGGTCCTTGCCACGCAGAATCGAGCGAACTCTTCTGATTTACGTGCTCGACCCAGAGCGTACGACACTGTGGGCACTGAGTGGTAACAATACGATCAGTATCAAAAGCAGACTGTTTTTTTACACCACAACAAAGAGATAATTCCACACTCCATATTGGCATATAGATTAAGAGCTAATAGGGTACTCAGCGATAATCGCAAATAGTCGACCGGGATGATAGTTTTTTGCGATGCGGGAGCTGCTTATCGATACTCCATCTTGGGTCATCGCCTTAGTTCTCTTTATATTCTTCGCCGGTGTGAGTTTGGGCTGTCGAGCGATTATCAGGAAACGGTGCAGTGAAAAACGATGCGAGGAGCTCTCCGATGAATCCTCTCGTTTGCTCACTGGTCTAGCCGCAACATTTGCTTTTTTTATAGGATTTGCCGTCACCGTCACCTGGGGAGCAGTAGCAACTGGTCAAGATGCGGTAGAAAACCAAGCGGCTCGAGCCCAGCAAATGTCGTGGAATTTAAACAACATCCCTAATCAAAGTGACGCTGATCCTATTTTGAAAGACCTGCAGGTATACCTAGCTACGGCGGCCGATAAAGATGGCTATTACCTGGCTCGAGGCGATACAACGAATCTGCCCTCGATGAGACCTTTTGATGCTTTCCAGGACGCAGTCCATAAATATGCTTACAGCTCGACCACCCCTGGACCTGAGGTGTCGGGACTCGTAACTGCGGCCTCGAACTTGACCAATGCGTCTGCTTCGGTTTCTGCTGTCGCCCAAAGATCGCTGCCACTTTTGCTCGCAATACTTCTTTTGGTAACCGGAACCTTCATTGCGATAGTTATGGGGATCTCAACCACTAACACTTCACGACCGCTACTACTTACTGCGTGGTGCATCATCCCCGCTCTGTCAATTACCGTAATTGCTGCTCTAGCATTTCCCTTTGCGGGCGATATTTCTGTTGATCTCTCCCCGATAAAAGCCGTTGCTGAGCAAATGGCTAACCATCCTTAAGGTCAATCCAGCCGTAAATCTGACCTGCGGTTATCCGGTGGGCGATGCGGGTTTCGAACCCACGACCTCTGCCGTGTGAAGGCAGCGCTCTACCACTGAGCTAATCGCCCGAACGTGCCCCATCGTACATCTAGGGCCAAATACCCTTACCCAGACGCATTCGAGGCTAAATTTTCTACCTGACTGGTCCCAGCGTGGAATACTACAAGTCTTGAATGTTTGAAGGTCCCCGACGTCGCGGAGGCAGGTATCACCATGGCACGAAAAGGTCGAGCCCGTAGATTCCGTGAGGCGCGCGAACTTAAAAAGGGTTACGACGACGGCCTCTTTGATGAAAGCGGTCGCTCGTTAGCCGAGGCGGAAGCCGGAGACCCCGAGCCCAACTGGCGAGACGAGAACAACGACCTTCCCACCGATTGGGACGACGACGACCCGCTACTGCTCGACCAAGGCGGCCGGCCACCCAAATAGAGGGCAAAATGTTTTACTGGTCGATTCGTAATGAAATTAGCCAGTAAATTTCAGTACGAGCGCAGCAGAATCGGTTGTCGGGGTAGTGACCGGAATTTTACTGCCCGTAACGACAATTCCCCAAGGGTCCAAACCTGCGCTGGCGCTGCTCATAAAGTTCAGAGCGCCACTACTGACATCCACTGAGAACGTAAATAGGTTGTCTCCAACTCGAGATCGACCGCCGATTACAAAAAGCTTTGATCCGTCGGGACTCAAGGCAAGGTCCCAAGCAGAGTCTCCCCCCGTTACTGATCCATTTGCTACAAGATCACCCGTAGCAGTGTTGACATCAAAAATCTTGATGGTTCCAGGAGACGTATCACTGGCGACATAGACATGGCGACCATCGGGACTAACGACAACTCCTGTGGCTGCGGCGACGGGCAAGGTTGCGGGAGTCAAAGCAGATAGGGCGCCATCTGACTCATTGACGCTGAACGCTGAAATAGTAGTTCCAGTTGGTGCGCCCCCACTATTAAAACCATTTGTGGCGTAAAGAAAATTGCCATCAGGGGTAATAGCTAACCCCCGCGGCGTTGGCGTAGAAGTAACGGACGCGATTGATAATACCCCACTAGGGTCAGCGGAAAGAACAGAAATTGTGCTGTTGGATAAATTCGATACGTAGTAGTGCAAGCCGTCAGGCGAAGGGACTATGAGTTGTGAACCAGATCCACCAGGGAGTGTCACTGTCGCGGGCGACAACGGCGTCATAGCTCCAGTTGAGGGATTGAGGGAAAACTCGTAAATTAGGTCGGCATCGACATTGAGGGCGTAGAGATAATTTCCGTCGATTGACACTGTTAGTCCGGTATAACCACAACAGCCAGACGTCGGGTGTGACGCTTCCAGCGCCAGCGCCCCAGTGCCAGGATCAACCGTATAGTGCGACACTGCAGGGACATTATAAGTAGCAACATAAATATCACTACCGTCAGGAGATGCTGCTATTCCAAACGGCGTAGTATCTGTAATGATAGTTCCAGGACTTATTGGATCAAGAAATCCGCCGCATTGGTCAACGTATTGAAACATAGAAATATCATTTGAAGATTCATTACTCACATAGACTCGAGTCGGCGTAGATGCTGAACTGGCGACCGAGCAGACTGAAATGTCGGTGGCGGCATTAGACGGGTCACTAAATTCAGTCCCGACTCCTAAGGCCAATAGACCAGTTACGCCAGCAAGAAAGGCGAACGAAAACGACCTTGTTTTTTTCATAAAACCTTTACGCCTCATGGTGGGCGGTAGAGGTTTCGAACCTCCGACCCCTTCCGTGTCGAGGAAGTGCTCTACCACTGAGCTAACCGCCCGTATTGTTTTAGATTTTGTATCAGCGACCCATCGTAGTGGAAAAATTAATTAATCTTTATGTTGGCGGTGAGGGTTTTTTGACCGGCGAGACCGCGCCACAATTAGCATTATGCCGACCAAAGCAAATGCCCCTAGCACTCCGGCACCTATTAGCAACCAGGGAATAGTCGTTTTTGTGGTATTTGATTGCCTAGGCGAGGTTGCCGAGGGTGAGGTTGTTGGGGGTGATTCAAGGGGGTTGCCGAGATACTGAGTGAAATAAGCCAAGGTTTGATCCCACGCCTGATCAAAATACTCCTGGGCGTGTTGCTCTCCAGGCAATATAACTACGTTATTAGCAACCCCGACCTTGCTTAAAGCGGCGGCCATTTCTTGAGGTTGAGCTACCGGAACTAGCTCTTGAGCCGAGTTGAACATATATAGGGGCGTATTTTTATTCGTGACATGAGTAACCGGTGACGCCTCAGAAAAATCTTGGGGGCACTGTTGTAAAGTGCAACCAGTTAAATCATCAAATCCGGTTGGAGCGAACTTGTCAATACAGTTCGCATCACCTGCACAACCAGAGGGCAACTGGCCGACCTTGGTGGGCGAAAGAGTAGTTAAGTCAAAGATTCCCGACCATGTAACCGCTACTTGTAAACGTGCGGTGGAAGGGGCAGGAGAAATAGTTTCCGCTTGTGCATCTGCGTTGCTGGCTAAACCTATAGTCGCCAACATTCCCGCGATCCAACCTCCGGCCGACGCTCCCAACACTCCGACTCGCTTGGGGTTGATATTAAAGTCGCTTGCGTTGTCAATTACATACATAACTGCCGTTTGCGCATCTTCTATTGGATCAACCCAAGGAATGGGGTTCGCAGCGGGACAAACTAGTAGATCTGATCCTTCTGGCCCCTGTTTAAGGCAATCACCCGGGTCTTCTAAGCGGTAATCGATAGTGAAGGCGGCAAAACCGGCAGCAGCAAATCGGGCGGCCTCAGAGCTCAAGTCAGTACGAGATCCGGATACCCATCCACCGCCATGGATCAACACGACTGCGGGCGCCGGCACCTCGCTTGGCTTAGGCAAATAAGCGTCAAGCAGGTCGCTGGGTGATGAACTGTCGTAAGAAATTCCACTCCGTAGCGTTACCCCAGTAGGCAAAGTGGTTGGTGAACTCGTGCTGGGAACAGTCACTCCCGGAGCGTCCGAGATTTGCGCGCCCGAGACCTGAGGATACCCCAGTAAACCAAGGACTAAAAACAACACGAAATTACGAGCAATTTTCATTGTCATTTTATCGTACAGCAGGCACTGACTTAAACGACACCCTGAACCAAATAATAACTTTTTGGGTATTAGATTATAAATAATGCAAGGGCGTATGCGCTACCTACCCGCGCTTGACGGAATAAGAGCCCTCGCGGTGCTGGCGGTACTTTTTTATCACGACGGCCGCACTTGGGCTATAGGTGGATTCCTCGGGGTTGACGCCTTTTTCGTTTTAAGTGGATTTTTAATTACTGGGCTGCTCTTGGCCGAGTGGAAAGGCAACGGCGGAATAGGTTTGCGTTCGTTTTGGGCGCGACGAGGGCGAAGGCTTCTCCCCGCGCTTTTGTTAGTAGTCGGAGCAGTAGCGATTTACGCCGCTCTCGCCGCCGGAGCGGACGAGTTGCGACGAATTCGAGCCGACGGATTGGCCACTTTAGGTTATGTGGCTAACTGGCGATTCATAGTCTCAGGGCAGTCGTACTTCGAACAATTTAATGTTCCCTCCCCTCTTCACCACATGTGGTCGTTGGCTATCGAAGAACAGTTTTATTTGGTTTGGCCCATGGTGGTTTACGCGATGCTGCGGGCGGGTAAAGGAAAAATATTACCCCTAGCAGTAGTGGCGTCAGGGTTAGGGCTTGGATCGATCGCTCTCATGCTGGCATTGTACGACCCATCTCGAGATCCTTCGCGTGTCTACTTCGGCACCGATACTCGAGCGTCGTCGTTAATAATTGGGGCGTTGCTAGCCATGCTGATTCATGTGCATCCGATACCAACAAAAAAACTAGTTCGCTATTCGCTACACATTGCCGGGGCAGTCGCCTTTGTGGTTTTGGTCTGGTTTTGGGCCACTACTCCTGATAAAGCAACTTGGATTTACGGAGGAGGGTTTGTGCTCTGTGCGATTTTGGTCGCAACCATTATCGCTGACGTCAGCCAAACCTCCCCCGGCCCACTCGGAACCGCATTGTCTTGGCCACCGCTACGGTGGATTGGAGCGATCTCTTACGGACTCTATTTATGGCACTGGCCGATCTACATCTATCTCAGCGGCGACCGAACCGGTTTAAGCCCCAATCGCCTCTTCGCAGTGCGCGTGCTTATTACTTTTGTCGTGGCCACTATTTCTTATTATTTAATTGAAAAGCCAATTCGCCACGGAGCCTGGCGAGGATGGCCCATACGATTAGCCACTCCCCTCGCAGTATTTGTCGTTGCTGGCGGGCTCTTATGGAGTACTGCGGGTGCACCCGCACCGCCAGTAGAGATATCTGCTCGCGACATCGCCCTACCACCCACAACTGTGGCGGGGGAAACTTCAGACCAAGAGCCGATGCGAGTAATGCTGGTAGGGGACTCCCTCGCCAACTCTTTGGCTCCAGGGCTAGAACAAGATGCTCTGGACCAAGGATTTTTACTCTGGAACGCTTCGGTGCCCGGTTGTGGATTTGGAACTGAAACTGGAGAAAGGAAGGTGGGTGACCAATGGGCAGCGGCGGACGCGAGATGTACACCGCTATCGCTTAACCGCTGGAAAGCCCAGGTTGATCAGTGGAACCCTGACATTGTTATTTTGTTTGGTGCCCAACAAGCCTACGACCGACGAATTGATGGCGTTGAAGTCCCTTACGATTCGGCCGCGGGAAAAACCCGCTCTTACGCGGACTTGAAAAAAGCGGTAGATATTTTTTCTAGTCGAGGAGCACAGGTAGTTTTACTGACCAGCCTTTACAGCCACTTGGTTTGGCCCATTTCGATAGACCTGAATCGCTCAGGATTTAACGATCGTTGGATCGACCAATGGACTAAAACCGAGTTAGCAGTGGCGGCCACTAATCCCAGTCGGGTTCGTGTTATTGACATAAACGCATTTCTTAATCCCGACGGAACTTATACCGAAACTATTGACGGAGTAGCTTCGCGCACTGACGGCATTCACTTGACCACTCAAGCCGCAGATATTGCCTCTCGTTGGTTAACGCCTCAGATATTGGCAATACCTCGTCAATCAATCACTCAGTCGAAATAGCCTCTAACAACTCCAGCCTTCCCGCGCGCCATGCCGGAGCGATAGCCGCTATCACTCCCGCCACCATTGAGAGCGCGACGAAAATCAGTAGTTGAGTGATTGGAATGCTAATTATGTTGACTCTAGTTTTTAACGCACTAGTGAACGCCCAGCCCCAAATAATGCCTACCGTGATCCCGACTACACCACCGAGCAAGGCCACCAGCACCGATTCGCCCCGCACCATCCGACGAATTTGTCGGCGGGTCGTACCCACTGCTCGCAGTAAGCCAATTTCGCGAGTTCGTTCATAAACCGATAAGGCCAAAGTATTGATAATCCCTAACACGGCAATTATCTCGGCCAAGAACAAAAGCGCCACCGTGATGGTAAGAAAACGATCGATTGCCTTTTCTTGATCATTCTTATATTCCTGGCGAGTGAGCACGCTGACATTAGGAAAGTCGGCCTGTACTATTTTCTTAACCTCTCGCTGGGCCGCATCAGCCTTACCAGATTGAGTCGATAAATAGATCAGTGAGTCTTGGCTTTTGGCCCCAAAAAGTTCTGCGTATTTAGATTCGCCAACTACAAACGAGACGGGTAATCCCCCGGTAAAATCGTCTTGACTAAATATTCCCGTTATGACTACGGGGCGGGCTTGGGTAGGCGTTTCGGGGCCCAGCAAGTAATAAGAAGAGCCCACTTTGAGTCGGTAGCGCTGGGCGGCCGCGGTTGACACCAAGGCGCCGTTAGGGTCATCCGTAGAAATAACGCCCGCAGTTAGTCCCAGGTCAGCCACGCGGTCTAGCTGGCTTAAAGCGGTGCCCGCCACTGTTTCTTCGTTGGCGTCAACTCGAACATTTCCAAATTGAAATGGCGCTACGGCGTCTACCTCGGGAACCCCTTTCACCAGGTCGGCAACTTGGGGAGAAAAATTAGCAAACTGCTGTGCTTTTAGAATTAAATCGGCCCGAATCCCTCGATCAATCGTATCGGCTACCGACACTTTGGCCGAAGCGCCAAAAATTGTCACTAAGCCAACTAGCGCCAAACCCACTACTAAGGCCGACGCGGTAGCGGAAGTGCGACGAGGATTGCGCATGGCATTAGCTCGAGCCAACGAACCCGATACTCCGAATAAACGCAGAGGCATCCCTAGCACTGCGACTAAAGGCCGAGCAAAAGCAGCCAACAGAGTGACCGCGCCGAAAAAGAGCAACAATGCCCCTACCGCAACAATCCAAATTTCGTCAGTGATACTTAGCGCGTTTTGTGAACGCTCAATCCCGATTATGAGGATAGGCACGCTGGCGGCAATAAAAATTGACCCAATGACCCAACGCCAATGCAACGAGCGTTCGGCCGAGGAACGAACATCATTGATTGCTGCCATCGGAGAAATTCGAGCTGCCCGTAAGGCCGGAGCCACTGAGGCGGCAATAGTCACCAAAATCCCCACTGCCGCCGCCACGACAAGTGTGCGTTGACTGATGACGAGCGACCCGGACGGGACTTCAAAACCAACACTTCCCAGCACGCCTAAGAGCAAAGCCGCCAGTCCAATACCGGCAAATAATCCGGCCACCGAAGCGATAACTCCCACTAAGGTGGCCTCCGCTATAACCGCTACTACTACCTGTCGACCACGTGCGCCCATTGCCCGCAGTAAACCGAACTCTCGAGTTCTCTGGGCTACCAAAATTGAAAAAGTATTGAAAATTATAAATGCGCCAACGAATAACCCGATAGCAGCGAATCCAAGCAGTAATTGAGTCAGCAAGGAAAAGAAGCTAGTGACATCTGCGCTTTGGCTAGCAGCAAACGCTTCACCGAGAACCACCTCATAATCTCCTGCTAAAGAGTTTTGTATTTTGGTTCGCAGGGCAACTGGGTTCACGCCTGAATCGGCGACAACAAAGATCTGGTCAACTTCACCAGGAGAGTCGAACACTCGCTGGGCAGTAGCGACATCAAAAGCAGCGAAGGTTACTGCGAGTGGGTCTTTCGCCGTACCAAAGCTAAATAGTCCCGTTATACAAAAACTCTCTTTGGGACCCTGAAGCAAGATGTCGACTTCATCGCCGGGGCGGAAGTTGTAAGCCGTGGCGGTACCCACATCCATAGCTACTTCACCGTCGCGCCGGGGCTCTCGACTCGAGCCCACCAAACAACCGCCTTTGCGAACGGATCGAGGCAATATCTTGAGTGGTCCGTCGTTGCCTTTTTGCGACCAAGTCAGACCAAAAGTCGGCGCGCCACCAGTTTGTATACTGGCCCCTTTTTGGTCGACGAACTGAGCGTAATCTTGCAAAAATCCGTAGGCCGATTGGACTCCCACTACTTGACGCACTTCAGTTACCGCCGAGTTGGGCACTCGATTGCGATCACGATCGCCTTCAAATGCCCCTGGCCGCTGGACCACCAAGTCAATGCCCGCCACTTTTTGCCGGAAGAACCCTTGGAAAGACTGGTCAAGCGTGTCGGTGAGCACGTAAGTGCCCGAGATAAAGGCCACGCCTAATAAAACTGCGAGCGCGGTCAGTGCTAGTCGAACCTTGCGGGCCAAAAGACCTCGCAGCGTTGCCCGCCACACGGTAGTTAGTTTCGCTTCGCGACGGGTGGAAGTCCGGCAGCGACAAGAGCCTCAACGATCATCTTCGCACCATCAACCGGCGCAATTTGAGCACTGTCAATTACGAGTTCGGGATTCAGTGGGGCCTCATAGGGATCGTCGATACCGGTAAATCCGGGCAACTCCCCCGCTCTAGCTTTGGCGTAAAGGCCTTTCGGATCGCGATTTTCACAGACCTCAAGCGGGGCATCAATAAAAACTTCAATAAAAACTAAATTGGCCGCCCCATGAAGCGCGCGTGCGTGGTCTCGCCCGGAACGATAAGGGCTAATGACCGGAACCAAAGCCACCATTCCGGCATCGGCAAACAACCGCGCGGTTTCGGCTACTCGTCGAACATTTTCAGTACGGTCGGTGGGTGAAAAACCAAGATCACCATTTAGGCCGTGGCGTAAATTGTCACCATCGAGTACATAATTCGGCGTTTGACGGGCAGTAAGGATCTGAGCAACAAGAGCCGCGAGAGTTGACTTGCCCGACCCAGACAAGCCGGTACACCAGACCGTGGCCCCCCAGCCATCAAAAGTGGCCCAGCGCTCAGAGCGATCCACGCCGTCGTCGTGCCAAACCACGTCTTTACTCCTAGAATTCGCGCCCACTAAGGAGTCGCCGCAGTGCCCAGCACCATTGCGGCCCCGACCGTCTCGGAAGTCGCTTCATCAATAATGATCAAACTTCCGGTAGTCCGATTGCGTCGATATTCATCGAGAAAAAGTGGAGCGGTAGTGCGCAGAGAGATACGCCCGATCTCGTTCATTTCTAATTTGCTCTGGCCTTCTTCTCGATGCAGCGTATTTACGTTAAGACGATAATTAAGCGTAGACACTTTAGCTCGCACTGATCGAGATGTGTGCTTGATGGAATAAATATTTCCTTCTTGAAGAGGTCGCTCATTAAACCAGCAAACCATAGCGTCAATATCTTGAGTTGTCGTGGGAAGATTATTGGGGCGACAAATCATGTCACCGCGGCTTATATCAATCTCATCTTCTAGACGAATACTTACCGACATTGGCGGAAATGCTTCGCTTAGCGACTCCTCGTACATATCTATCCCCGCTATTCGGCTGGTAAACCCTGAGGGGAGAACCAACACTTCGTCACCGGGACGGAAAGTCCCGCTGGCAACTTCACCGGCGTAGCCGCGATAGTCGTGATAGTCGTGGCTCATCGGCCTAATGACATACTGGACGGGGAAACGAGCGTCAATGAAGTTACGATCCGAACCGGTATAGACGTGTTCAAGATGATGAAGCAGAGTAGACCCCTCGTACCAAGGAGTGTTGGGTGAATGAGTGACAATATTGTCACCGTTTAAGGCAGATACAGGGATGAAAGTCAGATCATCAATATCAAGTTTTCCCGCGAATTCAGAGAACTCCGCGCATATTTCCTCAAAGCGCTCTTCATCAAAATCGACTAGATCCATCTTGTTCACACACAGCACTAAATGATTTACCCGCAATAATGAAGCGATGACTGAGTGTCGTCGAGATTGTTCAAGCACCCCTTTGCGGGCATCAATGAGAACGAGAGCTAGATCGGCAGTTGATGCCCCCGTAACCATATTGCGGGTGTATTGAGTATGGCCAGGAGTGTCGGCGATAATGAACTTGCGCCTCGGAGTGGCAAAGTAGCGGTAAGCGACATCAATAGTAATTCCCTGTTCTCTCTCCGAACGTAATCCGTCGGTGAGTAGCGCTAGGTTCGTGTAATCGAAACCTCGGTCTTGGCTAGTGCGCTCGACTGCTTCGAGTTGATCTTCAAAAATCTGCTTAGTCTCCAACAGCAATCGACCGATGAGCGTGCTTTTCCCATCGTCGACCGAGCCCGCAGTAGCAAAACGAAGCATCTCCACTAGAAGTAGCCCTCTCGTTTGCGGTCTTCCATGCCCGCTTCAGAGATTCGATCGTCGGCTCTGGTGGCCCCTCGCTCAGTGATCCGAGCAGCCGCAACTTCTAAAATCACTTCTTCGACTGTCGTTGCTCCTGATTCGACCGCTCCAGTACACGACGCGTCGCCAACAGTTCGGAACCTGACCGTGCGAGTTTCCACCACTTCGTCATCGGCGATCGTGACAAACGGATTAACGGCTATCAACATCCCGTCTCGTTCAAAAACTTCGCGCTGATGAGCGTAATAAATTGAAGGCAACTCGACTTCGTCGTCGGCCACGTACTGCCAAATATCAAGTTCAGTCCAGTTGCTCAGCGGGAAAACACGAATATGCTCCCCCTGTTTATGACGTCCATTGTAAAGATTCCATAACTCGGGCCGCTGATTTTTCGGATCCCACTGCCCAAATTCATCGCGGAACGAAAACACTCGCTCTTTGGCTCGGGCTTTCTCCTCGTCGCGGCGGCCACCACCGAATACTGCATCAAAGCGATTGCTGGTAATGGCGTCGAGCAGGGTTGTAGTCTGCAAGCGGTTACGGCTGGCTCGGGGGCCAGTTTCTTCTACCACTCGGCCTGCGTCTATCGACTCTTGCACCGAGGCCACTACCAGAGTTACTCCTAACTCAGATACTCGACGGTCGCGATAGTCCAGAACTTCGTCAAAGTTGTGGCCGGTGTCTACATGCATCAGTGAAAAAGGGATGCGGGCGGGCCAAAAGGCTTTTTCGGCCAATCGCAACATCACGGCCGAATCTTTCCCGCCCGAAAACAACAAAACTGGGCGTTCGAACTCCGCCGCTACTTCACGGAAGATGTGAATTGATTCCGCCTCTAATTCAGCCAGATTAGATAACTGGGTTGCCATATGTCTCAAATCTTAGCGGCGGACAGGGCTATCCGAGGATCGCTCGCAGAGCGCGAGTTACTGGATTGCGGCCCCGATAGTTAGCATCATCCACCACGCCCAACTCCCCCAAAATGCGAGAGAGCCGTATTTGGATACAGCCCGCCCGAACCCCACCCCAAAGTTCATACCATTCAATATCAGAAACCGAACGACCTAAATACCCCTCATAAGTTTTTATCGTTGTTTCACGGTCAGAGAACCCCGGCAGTTGCTCGGAGTACTGCAAGGCCGTGCGTTCGAGAAAGAAGTACCAGCCGAGATCGAGTTCGGCCGGACCCAGCACTGCCATCTCCCAATCCAGAACCGCTTGAACACCTAGCTGCTGGTTGTAGACCATATTCCCCCAGCGAGCGTCACCCCAGACCAGCGCTGGATCCGCCAATTCAGTAGGTCGGGTTTGTTGACACTTGACGAATGCATCCTCGATCGCGGGCACTGGATTGCCGTCGCAGGCCCAATCGAGGTAGTCGCGCCAAAATCCAAACTCTTGGTCAAGAGAGTTATCTCCGTACTTAGGGCGATCAAGAAAACTCATATCCCTTGCCGGCCAATCGACTCGGTGGATGCGGGCCATAGTCTCAAGACTCGAGTTGAGCAATTCGTTCTGCTTCGTTGGCTCTAGATCTTTCACCCACCCATCGAATTGATATCCCGGATTATCGGGAGGAATTTGGCCGAGAGCAAAATTCATTACGTAAAACTCTTCCCCGATCGGCTCAGGACTAGGTTCGTAATAACGCACCGGCACAACCGGGACAGTGCTATCGACTCGTAAGGCTCTTAAGAGTTTCACCTGCTGAGCAAAATCATATTTTGGGAAAAGTGGTAGCCCAGTAGGAGCCATTCGCAATACCAACCGTTCGTCAGTATTGCCAATACGAAGATCGATGATAAGCGTTCGGTGAGATAAGCCTCCGCCCTCGGGGGCGCTCACCCGTTTTATTTCTACCGCTTCATCGGTTTGCTGGGCCACCCACTCGCCAAATTTTTTAATTTGAGGATCGAAGTCAGCGCTCACTGGGTAGAAAAAAGTCCTCGTCCAGTGATTAACGGGAGATCAAGCGCACCAATTAACCCCGGAGTGGCCGCACATACCGCTGGAATGGCATTGACTACTCGCCCGGCCGCAGTGGCGTTTCCTCCGGCACCAGGGCTGCTATCACCATCATCGGCCACCACCGTTACTTCGATAGTTGGCCGACCCTCGATAACTACTCGATGACACCCATGACCCGGAGGCGATGGCCAGTCTGGGGCAATGTCGTCGGTGATACGAGTTACGTGTTCTACTACCACCGGAAACTTATCGCCCACCCGACCTCTAACTTCAAAACGAAATGCCCCTTGAGTGCCAGCAAGGAACTCTCCCATACCCGGTACATCAATTGTTGTTTCTAATGGTCGACGCTCAACGAATTCGGTTACTTCGTCAAGGGTTAGGCCCAACCCGTCGGCCAGAGTATTGACTACCGCGCCCCATACCGACATTGGAACTCCGGGCAACAACATAAGCGGGGTTTCGTCCATGCTGGTGCCAAAGCCGATCACATTGCGGACTACATCGGGCTGGTCGTAGTAGGCGTAATTAAAGAACTCCTGCACCCGCACACAATCAATAGAGGTTGCCACCCCACTCACCAACAACGGCAAAATATCAAGTGCCCATCCGGGGTCGATGCCGGAAACAAAAAGTGAGGCCGACCCCGCTTGACCCGCTTCAGTAAAACGAGACCTCAACTCGGGCGCCGCAGTGGGTGGGTGCAAAAGTGCGTAAAGTCCAGTATTGACGACATTCACTCCAGCCCGTAAACACATCTCAACGTCATCAAGAGCATCATCGGGGCGCAGGTCCGAAGAGGCGGCGTACACCACTGCGTCAGCCTTGGTTGTGGCCAAAGTGGCGACGGGGTCGGAAGAAATTTTGACCCCGGTGGGTGGCAGGCCGCACAACTCGCCCACATCGCCCCCGACTTTGGCCGGATCGTGGGTTATTGCTCCCACTAGATCGAGTTCCGCATTAGAAATGACTGCCCGCACCGCCGGCCGGCCAACATTTCCCAACCCCCACACCACCACTTTTTTCGTCATGGTCATTGAAATTAGTCCAATTCAGGGGTGAGGGCGCTCAACTCGCTTCCCTGAGAGAGTTCTCAGGGAAGCGAGAAACGAAATGCCCCTCACGGCGATACCACGTTTATGACCTCACCAGCACAAATTCATGCAGCCAATAAACCTCGCTCACGAGCAGTCCGCTCGAGTGTATTTTTCGCCCTAGCCACGACCCTCATTTTGATTGCCACCGCCTGTCAACCACCCGTAGCACCACCCGCTCCGCCAGGAGAACCTGCGGGAAACTTTGCCATTAACTGTTCGTTTACTCATCGCTTGGCCGACGATCCAATAGTAAAACCTGGTCAAGCGGGAGCCTCTCACTCCCACGATTTCTTTGGTAACCGTTCGACTAACGCCGCTACTACCCTTGCTTCTTTGCAAGCCGCAAATACCAGTTGCAGTGATGGCCAAGACCGATCGGGTTACTGGGTTCCGTCACTTACTGTCAACGGCACACTAGTTAACCCGACACGCGTTGAGGCGTACTATCAAGGTTTTGGTACCGAAGGTCAGATAAAACCGTTTCCTACGGGATTAAAACTTGTAGCCGGAGACGCCATGGCGACGTCAGCTCAAGGTGAAGTGACCACTTGGCGATGCAGCACTTTTGACGGAAGCGACTTTGTTTCACCACCCTCGTGCGAGTCGTCCAAGTTGCTTACTATGGTTGTGCGTTTTCCTGACTGCTGGGATGGAGTAAACCTCGACTCTGCTAACCACAAGAGTCATCTCACTAATTCTTTTCGCACCAGAGCAGCGAGAGGGAGTTGCCCGACTACTCACCCAGTAAAGGTTCCCCGTTTGCGTCTTGCGGTGCAATATCCGCTTTCTGGCCCAGTCAATTTAACCCTTGCTTCGGGAGGGGTGTTTAGTGGCCACGCCGACTTCTTTAATGCTTGGAACGCAGGTCGTCTGGCGGACCGAGTGTGCCAGCAAATAAATCATAATGTCGGTTGTACGGTAGGAAATGCTGTAGCGGCCGAGAACGACCCCGCCAAAGGGCGCAGCGGCGATTCGGTCAACCTAGATACTTCGGTCTCTGATACCACCCCGACTACAACTATGCCAATGCCAACTACTACAACGACTGTTCCACCCACCACTACAACGACTGTTCCATCAACCACGGTGTCCGCCGCATCGGTGCAGGCGTTTTGCAAAATAGAACCGACTAGCGGGGCGGTTTAATTAGTTTCGGTTCTGATCTGTTTGGAGCGGACGACGGGATTCGAACCCGCGACCCTCACCTTGGCAAGGTGATGCTCTACCACTGAGCCACGTCCGCGTGGGTGTATCAGATTAGCAAAACTGTTCTACTCCGCCTAGGTGCCGGCCAATTGAGCAACCAGCGGAGCGAACTCTTCAAAGTTGTCGTGACCAAAAACAATGTAGGAAACATCCCACGCTTCTCGGCGAGCCCGGAGAATATCCGCGCATTCGTCGATTGAGCCGACGAGGGCAACTCCCGAATTGAGTGCCTCATCGGCACTAATTCCAAAGTTAGGGGCCATTACCTCGGCGAACCCCGAAGCATCATCAGTCACCGAGGCTAAGAAGTACCGGATTTGTAGTTCAAGATCGTCGTAACGATTGCCAGCTCCATCTCGGACCCACTGGATTTTTTGTGCGGTTATGTCCGCCAAGGAGTCTCGCACCGCTTCAACTCCTATTTCGCCGGCACGCAAATTGGGGTTGATACCTACGATGTCGGCTTCACGCCCCGCAAGCCCCAGTAAACGCTGTCCGCCCCCACCGATGACAATAGGTGGTCGGGGCTTTTGTACCGGCTTGGGCAGACCGTTGTAATTCGTTATTTGGTAATGCTCGCCCGAAAAACTAAAAGACTCTGATCCCCACGCACCATTGATGATCGCGAGGGCTTCCTCAAGGCGCTCAATTCGAACTCCGGGTCGGTCATAAGTCAACCCTAAGGCGTCGTAATCAACTTTCATCCACCCCGCTCCAATACCCAACTCCACCCGACCATCGGAAAGTAGATCAATCGTGGCCGCTTCTTTAGCGGTAATAGCCGGGTGCTTGTAATCATTGCCAAGAACAAGATGACCAACCTTAAGAGTGGTGGTAGCAGCCGCAGCAAAAGCAATTCCCACCATCGGAGCTAACTCGGTGTCAATGAAGTGGTCCGGCATAAATAAAGTGGAATAGCCCAGCGCTTCAACTTTGCGGGCCATCTCTTGCCAATCTTTAGCCCCATATTTATGGGCATTCTGACCCGCCGCCGAAAGTCCAGATACCTGTACTCCAAAGCGAAACTTACGGTCGTGAGCCATAATCAGAACATTACTTGAGCTCAAAGAGGAGACGAAAGACAGTCACCTAGCGACCAGTAGACCCAAAGCCCGACTCACCTCGAGCAGTTTCACTCAGGTCTTCAACTTCCACCCACTCCATTTCCGCCACGGGAGTAACCAGCAATTGGGCGATTCGGTCACCTCGGCTGACGGCGTAGTCGGCGTAGGGGTCAGTATTCAATAACAACACTTTTATTTCTCCTCGATACTGGGAATCAATTAGCCCCGGGGCGTTAAGGCAAGTGATTCCGTGTTTATGGGCAAGACCAGACCGAGGTAGTACTAACGCGGCGTATCCCGGAGGTACGGCAATAGCTATACCCGTCGAGATCAACTCTCTTCCTCCGTTGGCGGCGATAACTGCATCTCTGCCGGCATAGAGATCACATCCGGCGTCATCTTGGTGTTGGTGCTTAGGTAAAGGAAGTTCAAGATCGAGACGCCGTATCTCTACTTTCACCGCACTAATCCGAAAAATCAGAAGCTATTTCACTTCGCTGTTCGTCGGACAGCATTAGAGAGGCTTGATACTGAGGGTGGTCGATAACGATTTTTATCGCACTAGTAGCGAATGCCGCTTGCTGGGCAGAGGTAAAAGAAAAACGCAGATAGTGCACGGCCGAGGTGATGTCTTCTCGCGTAAGTCGTTCGGAGTCTTCCTCTTCAGCCCTCACTTCAGAGTCATCTACCCATACTGAAACACAGTTTTCGATGCCAACAAGTTTCGGTAGCCACTCTCGCAGTTTTTCTTCATTGTTGATTTCTATGAAAAAAGTTGCGCTTAGTTCACCTGCATTAGGGATCAGATCGTTATAAGTGGCTACTTCATGAGCAATCTGCTCATCGCGTATCATTTTTTCCGCTCGAGCCATTTCCTGAATTTGAAAACGCATGGTCGCGGTATTCTCAAACACAATGGTCATAAACTCACCAAGCCCAAAACGGCGGCGCTTTTTGAGGGCAATGACTGAAGAGCGAAACTCATCTCGCTCACGCTCGTATTCTCTATGATCTTTTATGTCGGTAATAGCTAATTTCTGCACGCTTAACCCTCCTCTAGGTCGTAGGCTCGAGCAAGAACCTGGATTGGATGTACTGGTCGTTTCCCCGTGTCTTCCCTTATGGCGGTGTTAGAAAGTTGACAATCTCCCGCTACTAGGTCCGTATCGGCCTTGGTAATAGCCTCCATCAACGGGCGAGCAATTTTTCGAGCCATAGCGACATTTTCTGCTCTCAGTCCCCAAGTTCCGTCGATGGCCGAGCACCGTTCAACCATGGTCACCTTGGCCCCAGTAAGAGCCATCAAGTCTCGACTCTTAGGACCAATTTGCTGAGCTCGGTAATGACATGCCGCCTGCCAAGTAATGGTTTCGTAAGTGGGTCCGCTGAAGTTGGTATCAAGCGGAACTTCACGATGGCGGGCCATCAGGTACTCCGAAATATCAAAAGTGTGCTCAGCCACTAGCCGAGCATCGTCAGTACCAAGAAAATCGGCGTACTCATTCTTTAATACGTAAGCGCAAGTGGGCTGAGCCACCACGATGTCTTTTCCGTCCCGCACGCTTTCCACTAAAGCAGCGACATTTTTCTCTGCGTTTTCACGAAACTTTTTGACGTCGCCCGCATCAAGCCAAGGCATCCCACAACAGACTTCACCATCGGGCAGATCGCAAGTAATTCCGTTGCGTTCACAGACATTAACTACCGCTTTGCCGATTTCTGGGTCTTGGTATTCAACTAAGCAAGTAGTGAATAAAGCCACTCCAGACCCACGAGGAGTAGCCATTTCGGGCTTAGTTCGACGGCGGAACCATTTAGAAAAGCGGATTTTCGCAAAAGTAGGGACTAGACGCTCACGAGAAATACCCGTCGTGCGTTCCATTGCTTTACGAACAAACTTTACTTTATTAGTGCGATTCACGATCCCGGACATCGATGTTGCAACTTTGCCTTGCAGATCCGTACGAGCAAGCAGGCGGGCACCTTTTTGAATTTGCCCTTTTTTGCCCTGAATCGCTAGCGACCGCAGTATTAGTCGCGGAAAATCGATTTTCCATTCTTGTCCTTGGTCGGGAGTATACGGACAAACTACATAACAAAGTTTGCACTGGTAACACTCATCAACGACTTGCTGATGTTGTGCGTCGGTCAAGAAGCCGACTTCGTCAGCATCACCGCCTTCGTCAATAAAGGCGAACAAATCTTTAAATGATGGGCAAAAGCGGACGCAGACCCGACAGTTTGAACACACGGTGAAAGTTCGATCGCGCTCAACCCGAGCATCATCAGAATCCCAGTAAGAAGTACTGAGTGGGTCGTAAAGATTTGCCGTAGCACTCATGTAACAAAACCTCTCCGACTAACAGATAATGGCTGCGGTCTCGGAGCAGTCGCCCCGAGACCAGCGAGCCAATAATGATTTAGGACAGTGATTTAAGACCTTCACCGAAACGACCGGCGTGGCTTTTCTCGGCCCGAGCTAAAGTTTCCAGCCATTCCGAGATCTCCTCAAAACCCTCTTCTCGCGCCGTTTTGGCGAAGCCAGGGTACATTTCGGAGTATTCGTAAGTCTCACCCGTTACCGCGGAATTGAGATTATCGGCCGTGGGGCCAACCGGAACATCAGTTACCGGATCGCCTACTTCGGCCAGAAAGTCAAAGTGGCCAAACGCATGACCAGTCTCGCCCTCTGCTACCGAACGAAACAACGCTGCGGCGTCGGGGTAACCCTCGACATCAGCCTTCTGGGCAAAGTAAAGGTACCGCCGGTTGGCTTGGCTTTCCCCGGCAAATGCTTCTTTTAGGTTTTCGTGGGTCTTAGTTCCCTTGAGTTCGGGCATAGTATTTCTCCTTTTTATTTACTTGCTCGGTTATTACTTAGATCAGGCAGTTTTTCCGTTATCTTGGCAATTGCGGCACACGCCGCGAAAATTAACTTCGACGTCAGTCACATCGAAATCTCGTCGATCGCGAGCAGAAGGAGTGAGGGCGCTGACGTCAATCACTGCGTCCCGCACTACACCGCACTCCGAGCAGATCATGTGATGATGGGGGTGCTCTACGTTTGGATCAACTCGCACGCTCCCAGTACCTAGGTCAAGCAAAGTGACTTCACCCATGGATTCAAGATCGTTGACCGTTTGGTAAACCGTGCGCCGAGAGATGCTGGGCACCTCTTGACGGGCATTTTCATAGAGTGAATCAACGGTGGGGTGCGCGGTGTTGTTCTGCAATAGCCCAATAACTACTCGCTTTTGCGGGGTCAATCGAAGACCTTGGGCACGCAAGCGTTGGGTTATTACTTCGGTGGGATTCATTACTCAGTAACTTATCAACAATTATTGTCAATAACAAATTGTGCTCGAACAAAAATGATTTTGGGTCGAATCAGGCGGGCCGCTCTCGCAGTCGCTCTCGCAGTACGAATTTCTGGACTTTTCCCGACGGAGTGCGGGGGAACTCGTCTATTTCCCCCACTTCTTCGGGCCACTTCGGCTTGGCTAAACCGTTATTTTTTAAATGTTCTTGGACGGCCGCCAAACTGGGGGCGTCTCCTCCGCTCGGCACCATGCGGATAAAAGCGTAACCGTGTTCCCCGAGGCGC